>ERZ809224.1469-NODE-1469-length-17129-cov-13.953204_pt1 | contig 17129 bp, 17 predicted proteins | sample MGYA00520513_ERZ809224 | MGnify/ENA primary metagenome ERZ809224 (study PRJEB31576, sample SAMEA3212658) | Homo sapiens | biome: human-gut; feature: human gut; material: fecal | place: Sweden | collected 2012 ... | reverse complement strand
CGGTTGCTTGATTTATTTCTTCAAAAATATTGTCTAACTTTTTTGGGGCACTTCATCGCCCGCATCCTGTTCTTCGTGGAGAACCACTGGAACGAACTGCTCCGGTTCTCCCGCCGTACCCGCTCCCAGATGGAGCAGTGGGCGGCCCGATATGGGCGAAAGGATGACCCCAAGGCAGTCCTGGATCACGCCAAGCGCCATGAGTTTGAGCGGTACAAGTGCGTCAACCTCACCAATACCCAGACCATAGAGTTCCGGATGTTCCGGGGAACCCTCAAGTGGAACACGATGATCGCCACATTGCAGATGGTGGACCGCATCTGTGATGTGGCGCTTTATTTGTCCGACCAGGAGGTTCAGGATTTGACTTGGAGTGACTTTGTGGCCAGCTGCACCCAACCTGAGTTGGTCCAATATCTGAAAGAGCGGCGGCTCTATGTGAACGAGCCGGTGGCTGTGGGCGAGGAGGTGTGAGGGATGTGCGCGGTATTTGGACTGTTGGACTTTGAGGGTAAACTGACGCCCTCGGAACGGCTGATGATCTTCAAGGCACTGGGGAAAGCTGCGGAAGCACGGGGCACCGACGCCACCGGAGTGGCCTATGTGCAGAACCATTCCATCCAGATTCAAAAAGCCCCCAGGCCGGCCCATCGGATGAAGTGGCGGATTGCACCCGAAGCCCGCTGCCTCATGGGTCACACCCGAATGACCACCCAGGGGAGTGAGAAGAAGAACTACAACAACCACCCCTTTTTCGGGAAAGCAGGGCAGACGCCCTTTGCCCTGGCACATAATGGGATGCTGTTCAACGACTTGGAACTTCAGAGGGAGCGCAAATTACCCCACACAAAGATTGAGACAGACAGCTATGTGGCCGTTCAGCTTATCGAACAGTGTGGCAGTCTATCAAGCAAGAGCCTGAAACAGATGGCGGAGGCCCTGGATGGCTCCTTCACCATCACGGTGCTGGATGCCAGCAACAACCTTTACCTTATGAAAGGCAATAATCCCCTGGTCCTCTATCTGTTTCCAAACTTGGGTGCCTACCTCTACGCATCAACAGCAGAAATTTCGGACACTGCCCTAAACAAGTTAAAGCTGTCTCAGGAGCCAAAAGCGGAAATTGCCGTTCACCAGGGGGACATCCTGAAGATCGACAGCCGGGGGAAACGCTCCCTGTCCAGATTTGACGATGCCAAGCTCCGGATGCGGGACTGCTGCTGATACTACGGTTTGGCAGACTGGTACTGGCCCACGGCCACTGAACAGGCAGAGGAATCGACCTATCTGGACGAGGTGGTGAGCTATGGTGTGAGTCACGGGATTCCTGAACGCGAACTGCGGCTGCTGGTGGATGCGGGATACGATGCCTTCGACCTGGAGGAACTGCTGTTTGACTCCCACCTCCGGCAGAGCTGTGTACAAGAAATTTTATGTGGGTATGGGGGTCTCTGAACTTCTCCCAATAGGGTATACCCCAATGGGAGGGCAAAAAAGTATCCCATTAGGGTCCAGGTCCGCCTTTTGGTATATGCCAATTTTGGCGGGGACCCTAATGGGACTTTCGTTACGATTCTTCCAGATGGGCGGACAGGTCTCTGCCCTTGGTGCAGACGCCCCGGATATAGACCAGGTGCTCCCCTTCCTCCACATGGTAGAGGATCACATCGTTTTGGGCGGGGAACAGCCGGACACCCTGCTCCCTCCACGGCTCCACATCGTACAGGGGGTACTTGAGGGGAAAGGTGGTCAGATTCTGCTGGATGGCTTCCCTCAGCCGGGAATACCAGGACTGGGCCAAACCCGGCTCCTGAAGCTGGATCTGGATCTGGATATAGTCCGCCTTTTCCTCAATATCCAGCATGGCAGTCTCCGTGTAAATGATCTTATACTGTGGGATCTGTTCCATGGGAAGCCCTCGCTCTCATCCGAGTGTCCAGGTCCTCCTGGCTGTAAACCCTGCCCGCCCGGATGTCTTCCTGGCTGCGCAGCAGCTTCTGGTGGATCTCCTCCTGGGTCAGCTCATCCCAGGTTTTCAGCGTCGGGCGGAAAGGCATTCCGCCTTCCCGAAGGCTCTGCTGGGCAAAGATGCGGACAGCCTCCGCGAAGGATGTGCCCAGGCTCCGGTAGAGCTCCTCCACCTGGGCCTTGAGCTCCCCGCTCATCCTGATTTGCAGTGTGGCATCCATAGCCATAAAGAACGCCTCGCTTTGTATTACGATAGTAATACAAAGCGAGGCAACTGTCAAGGGGAAATCCTTTCCCTGAAAAGGAAGAAAGAAGGTGGCAGTTTTTGAAAATCGGATATGTACGGGCCAGCACCACCGACCAAAACACAGCCAGGCAGGAGGTGCTGATGGAAGAACTAGGGGTGGATCAGGTATACATCGACCGCATCAGCGGCAAGAACACAGATCGCCCGGAGCTGAAGCGGATGATGACCTTCGTCCGGGAGGGGGATATGGTCATCGTGGAGTCTATCAGCCGCTTCGCCAGAAATACCAGGGACCTGTTGGACCTGGTGGAGCAGCTGACCAGGAAGCGGGTGGAGTTTGTCTCCAAGAAGGAGGCCATCGACACCACCACACCCAGCGGCAAGTTCATGCTCACCATCTTTGGGGCGGTGGCGGAACTGGAGCGGGAGTATATCTTGCAGCGGCAGCGGGAGGGCATCGCCATCGCCAAGGCCAGGGGCATCTACAAGGGCCGCAAGCCCATTGAACGCCCGGAGTTCCGGCAGGTGGTGGCTTTATGGCGGAAGGGAAATATCACAGCGGTGGAGGCAATGAGACGGCTGGACATGAAGCCCAGCACCTTCTACCGGAAAGTAAAGGGGGTGTGCTGACATGCAGTGGACGCTGTTAGGGTTTGTGGTAACGCTGACTGTGTTGTGCCTGCTGGAGCTGGCGTGACCAAGGCCCCTGAACGAGAAGGGAGGTGAACTCTTTGCCGATCATTTTCGCCGTCATAGGCACACCCCTGGGCTGCTTCGCCGAGGGGTGCATCCTGGCCGCCTCCGTGTATATGGTGAGCCGGGGGAAGAGAAACGTACTGCGGAACAAGAAGGGCTGAACAGAGAACCCCCGGGCCAATCAGGTCCCGGGGGCATCTCACTTCTTGTTGTTTTGCCGGGCCTCTAAGCCCTCCATGTAGGCCATGGCCAGCACTTGACTCTGTCCATCCAGTTTCCGCCACTGGTCAAGGCAGGCCCTTTCTTTTTTGCTTAGTTTAGCAGTTTCACTCTCCACCGTAAAGAAATCAGCCAAGGTGATCCCAAAGCCATCACAGATCTTCATCAGGGAGGGGACCGTGGGCACATAGGTCTTGTGGAGCATGGTGTTCAGGGTGGAGTAAGGGATGCCCGATTCTTTGGCCAGGCGGTAATATGACCAGGAGCGCATCTTGCACAGCTCGTTGATCCTCCCCATCACATCAAAATCGTTCATAGGCGTGCCCTCCATGTATAGCTGTTCTCATTTTACATGGAAGATAAACGTCAGGTCAGATGTAAAATAAAGGTGTAAAATGCATTGAAAATATAACGTGAATCCGATATAATGGTTTTGACATATTCCGTCAAAAGAGAGAGGGGAATGATCTTATGAATTGTCCTAAATGTGGACATGAGCTATCGGACCGGGCTACATTATGCCCATATTGTGGAGCCGACTGGAACAGTGAGCCAGATAAAGTACAAGGAACACATCACTACTGTATTCACTGTGGGCAGGAACTTCCGGAATCAGCAAAGTTTTGCCCCAAATGTGGGGCAAAAAAAGAGGAGAAAGAAGCGGCGACATTACCATCATCCTCAGTCAATGAGACACACACATCAGGACAGGAACAAGATGCCCCTCACTCGGGCAATAAATCCAGTGGACAGAATCGTGGGCTGATCAAACTTCTGCTGATTATCGGCATGGTTTGTTTTATCTTTCCCTTTGCTACCGTTTCCTGTGGTGATGTCTCTGCTTCAGTCTCTGGTTTCGAGGCGATGACAAGCCTTACCATGCAGGATAATCTTGATGTTTATGTCTCTGACCGAGCCCCGAACCTATTTCTGATCATCACCTTCATATGTGGAGTAATAGCAGTTTACAAGGTACGAGCCAAGCCAATCAAGGGTACTGCTGTTACGGTGACCGTTGGCGCAGTATGTCTTCTGCTATTCCGTATATCGTTCGTGTCTTATTATGATCTGGAGGATTATATCGACTTTGTGACGCTGGAATTTCGATGGGGGTGGATTATATCCTTCTTGACCTATGCTGCTGCAACAGTTCTGGCATGGTTGAACTATTTGCAAGTAAAAGGCGCTGCTGAACAGGCAACGCCAACCGAAACATTTTCAAGTTCACAGACACCACCGTCAGAAGAACCGCCAGTAGCCGCCCACGGTGAAGAAAGAGATACAAAAGAGGATAAGAAGGTGTAGGTTATGTTTTGTCCCCAATGTGGAAAACAAGCAGATAATGCCGCAAAGTTTTGCTCTTATTGCGGGAAACCAATACCTCAAGCAAAGGGAGACGTCTCATCTGACGAAGTCAGTGCCTTTACATCGCCAGATTCAGGAGCATGCCGTGTTACGATTCGTCGGCTCAATCAATTCTATGTGTATAATCCAAGGATGAAGGTATTCCTTGATGGGGTTGAAGTGTGCGCGGTCAAGAATGGCTCGGCCGTCACATTTGAGGCCGCGAAAGGAACTCATACGCTCCGAATTACATCATTCTTCCGAAAAAAGCAAGTGCAGATATCCATTTTAGAGGATACCGAGCTTGTGGTGGGCTGGAACCGATTGACAGGCGGGATTAAAGTTAAAACCTCTGCCCCCATATCCGGCGGATCTTTCTCCTCAAAGAGGCAGGACAGTCCTGACAATCAAAATGATACTCCGAATCATCCCCCAAGGGGAATTTTAATTGGCGGAGTTGCTGCTGTTGCCGTGATAATCGTGGTGGCGGTGGTGCTAATTTTTGGAAGCGGGACAGCCTCTGAAATATCTACCGTTCAAAATGGGTACTTAGGCGAGTATACAGACATGACTGTGAAAGAGGTGCTGGATCGCTATTACGGACTCCTCTATCAGGCTGAGGGCGAGTGGATCAGTGGAGAAAACGCCGATGCAGAAGGCGTCATTATGGTTCAAGTGGAGTACAGCAGTGAACTATTAGGGACGGCTACCCTGCAATTCACCCTGCTGGATGAACAGTGCTTCGAAATTACCTACATAGATGATCCCATGGAAACTATTGAAGAAGCAAGTGATGTACTAGCCGTACTGAACAAAGTCTATGTGGCAGCGTACGAGTCCCAATACGAGCAGACAGAACTGGCAGAGATAGAAGCCCAACTCTTGGAAAGACTGACCGAGGTCAATGCAACCTTAGTTCGTTATGGAGCTTCAGCAGATTATGATGGGGACCGTTCCCAGCTCTATCAGCTGTTCGGAGATACGCAGCTGGATATGAGCGCTACCGAATTGCTGGAGTTGTATGGTATCGTAGATTATACAGGTCAGCCAAATCAAGGTACAGTCAATACAGATTTCAGTTGGATAGAGGGAGACTATGAAAGCACAGATTCTGGGACGGGTGTCCTGAAACTATCTCTTTGGTTTGACGAATATCGTCCATGGGAATCTCCAATGTGGGGGATTTGCTTCAGAATATATTTTGCAGATTCCGAATGGAGTGATTTGGTCAATGATTTTGTGTACTCTGAATCCACGATTTATGAGGGAAAGTTAAGCTATCAAGGCGGAGATGGATCATATTTGATGTTTTCAGACTCGATTATCAACCCAGTTGATGGAGAACAACATTTCATTGAAATATACTATGACGGAGAGTATTTCACTGTGGGTATTGACATCAACGGGGAAATCTACGATTTTTATGGTCCATAATGGAGCACGACTAAATATGAGCCATCAGCAGGCCTTTATATTTGTTTTCAGTGGAATTAATAGAGTGAGGAGAGGTCGAAAATATGTTCTGCCCAAACTGCGGGACCGAGTTCCCGGAAGATGCACAATTTTGTATGAAGTGCGGTGCCAAGCGGCCCCAGAGCCAGCCTGAACCAAAACCGTCCGCAGAGTCATCTGCGGAACAGGTGGAAACACAGGCAGCGCCGGAAGAGAATAACCCGGAACACGGGGCTGTACAACAGCCCCAGCAGCGGAAACCTGTCCGTGAGATGACAGAGGAGGAACTGCTTGCGGATGGGAAGGCACGAATCAAACGTGCGGTGAGAAATGTGATCATTGGCCTGGTCGGCTTCTGTCTTCTCTTGCTTGTGGTGAGGCTATTCCTGCCAGAGCCACGAAGCGTCATCGATGCCAGCGACCTTCCCAGTGCTCAAGCCTCTTCTGAGACTGTAAGTGAGTCAGGATCTCCCATGGTCACAGACGAGCCGGCAGAAGATCGCTATACCATTTCCTACGAGAGCGGTGAAGCCTTTTTTGCAGCTGCAGAGCAAAATATGGGAAGATTTCTGGCACTCTATGAAGGAGATACCGTCCGAATCAATGATTTGGAGATTGACAGCGTTGATGCGGACAAGGCCAATGTATATAGTGATTCCTGGCGTCTCTACTTCGTATATTTTCAAAATGACAGCGACCTATACAGCCTGAATGCCGGGGCCCGTGTTACCATCGACGCAGTCATTTCCAGAGACTGGGCAGATGATGTCTGCCTGGTGGACTGTGTATTGATTGATGTGGAAAACAATGAATACGGCTATGTGGACGATGTGATGTCCAGCGAATACGGCACTCACAGCAAGATGGATGGAAGCAGCACCATCGGCTTCAGTGTATACACAGGAGAGGGCAGCGGCTTCATTTTGGATTATTATGGAGCAGACTCCTCTGCTTCGAATATGGTCTTCTCAGTATCCACTCCGTATAGCAATAGTAGCGATAATGGAAGTGTCATATATTTCTATGACTCGCTGGGGAACGGATTGATTCTCACAGTTGTCTCCCCCGGTACCATTTCAATCAGCTGTGACAGCAGTACCTTTGAGGGGATAAGTTCCAGCACCCTGGATGGCACCTACTATATAACGGAGTCCTACATCAATCCGATGGCATAGCATCTGAATTTTGCTTGTCGAGATAGGACGTACACACTCCCTTTCGTAAGCACCTCTCGCAGAGGCATTTCCCCTTCTGCTCTCTGGGCAGGCAATTCCGCACTTTTCCATACAACCCCATCAGCTGGGCTTGTTGCAAGACAGCCATCTCTGTGCGTTGTAGGTTTAGCGCAATCTCTGTAATATCAAGGCCATCCCAGATGAATTGCCTTAGGTGTTCCTTCTCGTCTTCGGTCCAGTACATACCCTCGCGTTCTAATTGTGCGGTTCGCTCCGCTTCCAACAAAACATCCAACAAACGGACTAAACGGATAGAAAACCACACAAAATGGTGAGGGGAAAAATAAAAGATAAGCCCCACCCAATCCCTTGCGCTGCAAGGGATTGGGTGGGGCTTGACAACATGAATGGGAAGTGCAAAGAAAATACAACGGACTATTGGTAAGGATGAGGTCGGCAGTTCGAATCTGCTAGCAGCTCCAACATTAAGCACTCAAACTTGACGGTTTGGGTGCTTTTTTCTTGCGATTTCCGAACTTTTTAGGGCAATTTGTATTTGCGTTCATGACCTCTTACTCAATTTTCGGGGTATTTTGCAAACGGATTTGCAAATTTCCTGCGCTTCTATGTACATGAAACCATTGCGCTGCAAGGGCTTGCGGATTTTAGGCTGTGCAAAAACTTTGCAAATTTGAATCGGGTTTGCCGCCATAGACACGATCAATAGCGGCTGTTGCAGTTGAGGTGTTGCCTCGGCCTTTAACATAGTGCTTCAAGGTCATTGCTGACGTGGTATGTCCTGCCGCATATTGCGCCAACTTAATATCATGGCTCTGATCATAGAGGTCAGTTAAGACAGTCGTGCGGAAGCGTACTACATAACATTGCTCCCTTTATGATGGCAGCTTGTTCTCCACCGCCTCATAAAGGGAGCATGTAATTTTATGAACTGTAGGGTGGCTTAGTCCGATAGGCTATGTAATCGTATTTCATTGCCATAGGCGGCACTCTAAATAATTGAAGCCAAGATGTGGGAGATCAAGGACTACCCAGGAATACACAGGCCAATGAGAATCACAAAAAACAGGGCAATAAGGCAAATTACGCAATAGCCCATCACATCGCGGATTTTGAGCTTCGCCACATCAAGAACGGGCAGCAGCCAGAAGGGCTGCAGCAGGTTTCCCCAGCAGTTTCCCCAGGCCAGAGACATTGCGGCCTTGCCCTCCGAGACACTGTCCAGGAAGCTCTGGGCGGCAGACATGACGATCGGGCCCTGCACAGTCCAGTGGGCGCCGCCGCTGGGTACGAAAAGCTTCACGATGCCGGAGCTGATAAAGGTAAACAGTGGGAAGGTGAAGTCGTTGGAGATATTCACAAAGAACTGGGCAATGACCTGGGCGATGGATTGGCCAGTGGAACCGCCAGCGTACCCCATCAGGCCAGCAATACCAGCGTAGAAGGGGAACTGCAGGAGGATGCCGCCCACGCCCCGGACTGCCACGCTGATGGCACGGACCACCTTGATCGGTGTGCCATACATTGCGATGGAGAGGAACAAGAAAATAAAGTTCACCAGATTAATGGACAAGGAAAATCCCGTTTTCTGAATCCAGAGCATGTCCACAAAACTCCACACGATGCACACGAAGCCAATAAGGACAATAATCCAGTTAAGCAGGCGAGAGTTTTCAAGCCGTTCGGCAAAGGACATCTCTGACTTGGGCGGGAGTGGCGGTTCCTTAACTTCATCCTCCGCCACAATGGCAGGGTCGATCGTAATAGTTTTGTCCGGCGAAGGGTGCATGGCAGTGATCAAGAGGCACAGCACGATCGCACCGACAATATAGATGAACAGGTTATAGGGTGCGAAAACAGTCTGGGAGAAGGGAATCCCGGTCGTGCTCCACATCCCTTCAAACGTCCAGCCGCCGGCCAAATTGAGAGGGATTGTGCCGGAGATACCGCCATGCCACAGGCCGTTGCCCAGGTATGCTGCCGCCACAAGGAGGGGGTAGTGAACGCCTTTCACCCGTTTGGCCACTTCCTTCGCCAAAATGGCGCAGATAATCATGGCAGCGCCCCACTGAATGAAGTAAGTAATCATACCGATCAGGGCCACCAATAGGACCGCCTGCTTTGGCGTTTTAGCCACAGAGGCGATACAAACAATGAACCGGTGAATCGGTGGGGCATTGGCGAACACAGAGCCAGTGACGACAATCAGGGCCATCTGCATGGAAAAGGCCAGGAGATCCCAGAACCCGCCGAGCCAGCCATCGTAAATCAGGTTTACAAAACGGTCAAAAACAGATACTCCCTCTGCAGGGGCAACCCCGGTCACAGGAATGGCAATGATGAATACAATAATAGTCAGGATAATGGCCAGGACAAAGGCATCCGGTAGAAAGCGGTTGACTAGGGCTACGCTTCCGTCCACAACTCGGTTAAATAACTTCTTCATGGTCTCCCTCCTACTATAAAGATTAAGATTTGGTATCAGCAGCCAGTAGGCTGATGATATAATACCGTCGTATGGGTGAGGATTCCTTTCCCTCCTTGCGGCAGAGTCCGCTGAATACGAGAGTGGAACCTCTCCCTTCACAGGATTTCATTGATGAACCGGATGAAGCAGCCCGATGTGAGCTGTCTTCTCATTTCGCAGTAGGGTATGACCCGTGGAGAACGAGAGGCGCAGCCATACGAAACTTGAACCAGAGGAGTGTTCCGCATGTACATCGTGGGCATTGACATCGGCAAGCGAAATCATGAGGCCAGCATTATGGATGAAACAGGAAAACAGTATAAATTTGTTTTGCTCATCACGTTTGGGTGATACTACAGGGAGCAAGTATCTGTGTACCGGTTATCCCCCGAATACCATCCAGCGCCTTGTTCAAATGGGTGATCACGGCCTGACGTCCAGGCAAAGACATGGCAAATTGCAATGCGGCCTGTACTTTGGGAAGCATGGATCCAGAAGCAAACTGCCCGTTATCTATATATTTCTGTGCTGTTTCCGGAGTAAGGTAATCCAACCAGAGCTCATCCTCCTTTCCAAAGTTGATTGCGACTTTTTCCACGGCGGTGAGGATGAGGAGCGTGTCTGCCTGCATACAAGTGGCAAGCATACAAGCGGCGAAGTCCTTGTCGATTACGGCGGATACCCCCTGAACGTCCCCCTCCCTGGTTCGGACAATAGGAATGCCGCCTCCGCCGCACGCGATGACCACGTGGCCATCGTCCAACAGATCCTGGATGGTCTCCAGCTCCACGATGGACACCGGCTTAGGAGATGCTACGACTCTGCGGTAGCCCCGCCCGGCATCCTCGACCATGGTATAGCCGCGGGCCTGCACGAGCTTGTCCGCATCCTTCCGGCTCAGGAAAGGGCCAATCGGCTTGGTTGGGTTCTGAAATGCCGGGTCATCCAGATTTACCTCCACCTGAGTGATCACGGTAGCCGCAGTCTTTTGGATGTTCCGTTCGTGCAGCTCAACGTCAAGCGCACTCTGCAGATCGTACCCAATATAAGCCTGGCTCATAGCTACGCAGACAGACAGTGGACACAAGTCATACCGGCCGGGATCAGAGCGGGTCAGCGCCTGCATCGCATTCTGAATCATACCAACCTGCGGCCCGTTACCGTGTACGATAGCCACTTGGTTGCGGTCTTCAATTAGGTCAGCCACTGCCTTTGCCGTCTGTTTGACTGCGTGCTTCTGCTCTGTAAGTGTGTTTCCCAGTGCATTTCCGCCAAGGGCAACTACAATTTTGCTCATCTTAGTTCTCCCACAAGTCCGCACACGCTTTTACTGCCTGCCGGAAGCAGTCCTCGGGGGGATGCACCAAGCCAGCTCCCACCTGACCAACACCGTAGTTCTTATGCGCAATGCCCGTGTTGATAATCGGTAAAATGCCAGTCTCCAGCACCTTGATCAGGTCGATACCGGTAGCGCTTCCGCGGAAGTCCAGTACAGGAATCTTGTAAGCGTTGCCCTCGCCGGTGGTAATCTCATACATTTGGGTGGAGTACTGAATGGCGTCCTTTACTTGACCGCCGACAAACTGCACGATGGCAGGGGAGGCAGCCATGCAAAACCCGCCGATGCCAGCAGTCTCCGTGATACAGCTGTCGCCAATATCTGGATTGGCATCCTGCTCAGTGTATCCAGGGAAGTAGAGGCCATTGACCTGCTCTGCAGGGGCAATGAACCAAGTTTCCTCCCCCAAACCAGCCACCCGGATTCCAAAGTCCGTGCCATTCCGGCACATGGTGGCAACCACGGTAGAATAAGGAATGCCAAAGATAGGATCCATCGTGCATTTGCAGGCGGGCATAGAAAGGTTGAGGAAGGTATGATCGTTGCCGTTGATGAATTTTAAAGTGGCCTCCTTTTGTTCGGCGGGAAAATCCACACGTTCCAGGTCGGCAATAATCTCACGTAAGAATAGCGAGGTTCCAGCCTTGTTGCGGTTATGTCCTTCATCCCCCATTTGAAGTGCCTGTGAAATCATGACTTTTAAGTCAACTTCACCGTGGAGTTCTAACGCGGCCCGCAAGACAGGATAATACTCGTCCCGCATTCGCCGGAGCCGGGCAAATACCTCCTGGTCACAGGCTCCGAATCGCAAGACCTTACCCAACCCTTCATTCATCGTGCAGAAGGCGGAGTTCCCATAGGTTTTATTAATCACGTGCCACACGGGCATAGAGTAGGTAACGACTCCGGCCATAGGACCCACCGCACTATGGTGATGGTTGGGGGAGAAGGTGATGGCCCCGCTTTCCACCAGTGCCTGCGCCTCCTCCATGCTGTTAGCCAGGCCTTCGTAGATCAGCCCACCCATTACCGCTCCCCGCAGAGGGCCGCACATGCGGTCCCAGGTGATAGGGGGACCGGCGTGGAGAATGGTGGTAGGCGTCATTCCAGGGATGGCTTCACCAGCAGTAGACATCCCAACGAGGACAGGTTGCGCCGCGAGAATGCGATTGAGGGCTTCCTCATTTGCTTTGGTTATTTTCTCATATAGGGCAGGGCTCTTCAAAACGCGCAGAGCCTTTACAGTATCAGGATCCCCGGAGGCCACTGGCTTCCAGTCGATGTGAACCGCCTTCTTTTTTTGCGCAACAAGATCGCGGTAGAAGGATTCCACACCGATGTTCACAACAGACAGTTCACAATGGAAAAGATCATTGATTTTACTCATATTGCCGCCCCCTCTCTTGGGTCAAAACCAGATTTGCAAAACGAGCTGCTTGTGCATTGGATGGCATTACGATGGCCCCGGCAGTCTCTAGTTTTTTCTGCGTCTCTGTGTAGTTTTGCGGATCCATCTCTGTGCCACACACAGATGCCACCACACAGAGATATCGCCCCTCCTGTTCTGCGGATAGTTTGGCCTGCATAATTGCCGCGGAGAGATCATGGGCCGGATCGGGATGAGAGCCGTACCCGATGACACAGTCTACAAGGATCACAGCGACCTGACGGTCTTTTGCCTCCTCGACAAGCCGTTCCGCACGCAGGGAAGGATCAATCATGGGATGGGGGCGTCCAACGGTGAATGCGTCATCGCCAAAATCCAGGAAGGTGTGGGCTACGGAGGGGCTGCTGCGTGCATCCACGAGCAGATCCTCTTGACGGAGCGGGATGTTAGAGTGAATACATCCTAACGATTCAATCAGAATCTTCATGCTTTCGTCACAGAGGGTTCCTCCGGTGTATAGGCCGCGGAGGTAGATCTGCCCGGCAGTCAGTCGGTTCGCCTCTTTGGCGGCCAGCTCTGTTGCACACTGTATTCCCATCGTAAAGGAAGTAAAATCTTTCGGGGCCCTGCCGTTGGCCAGATCCACCGCCTTGTGCGCTGCGTCCTCAAGGGAGCAGGCAGCATGGAGACCCCGACGAGTGATTTCCTCCGGATTGCCACCGATAAAGCAAACCACGACAGGCTTGCCGGCACCGGCTGCCTGGTTTAAAATCTGCTCTGCGATTTCTCGAGCGGGGGGCTTGGAGACCAGGACGATGATTTCGGTATCCTGATCCTGGATCAGAGCATCCAAGCCCATCTGCATCATAATCCCGCCGATGGCCAAGCTAAGGTCGCGTCCGCCCGTTCCGATCAGCTGGGAGATCCCTCCACCCAGCTGTGAAATGATGGATGAGACCTCTTGGGCCCCAGTGCCAGAAGCGCATACCAGCCCAATGTTGCCCTTACGTATGACATTGGCAAAAGCAAGAGGCGTTTGATTAATGATAGCCGTACCACAATCAGGTCCCATCATCAGAAGGCCTTTGCTGGCAGCGTAGGTCTTGAGCTCCAGCTCTTCTTCTACCGTGACGTTATCACTGAACAACATCACGTTGATCCCGCGATTCAAGCAGTCTTGGGCGACCTCACTGGCGTAGGCTCCGGGCACGGAGATGACTGCCATGTTCAGATCCGGATGGGCCCTCATTGCACTATTCAGCGTAGGATAAATCTGCTTGCTCTCAGTCCTCTCCGCTTTCTTACTCAAAAGCCGATCCGTTTCTTCCACGGCGTTATGAAAAGCCTCCTCGGAGTCACAGTGAGCGGCAATGAAGAAATCGTTGGCGGAGATTGTGTCAAAACCGTCGCAAGCCAGGCCAAGCTTTTGGGCAATCTCCCGATTCAGGTCGGTACCCATACCGATCAACGCATCACTTACACCAGGAACCTTCTTCACCTCTTTGGAAATTATCATGAGTGTAACAGAGTCGTAGTATGTATTACGCCTAATTTCTATTTTGATCAAACCTGATTCCTCCTTGTTGTGCAGGCATCGATGATACCGAAGTACCCTCCGGTCAGGAAATCCCGACCGGATGTACAGCCAAAGGATGATACTCTCTGAAGCGCAGCTCGGATCGGGGCCTCACTTCCTCCCTGAAACAGCTTCGCGGAGAGGGACAGCACATCTTCGGAAAAGAAACCGCGTCCGGCCATCTGCAGAAGGCTAGCGCTGATATCGTTAGTTCTCCGGGCCGCCGCTTCCGCCATCTGTTCAATAGGTCCGCGCAGAGGGTTTCTGGGGAGGAGTGCCCAGAAATATCCGCAGAGCAAGTCATCAGAGGATGGTGTCAGCCCCGTGCCGCAGCCGGCCAGACGGGCTGCGGCTGAAACCATGTCTCCAAGCCGCCCACCTGCCACCGCCAGCCGCAGGTTGAAAAAACGTGCCGCAGCCTCCCGGGCAAACGGCCCTGTGAGACTGCCGGTCAGCAAACCGGAAAACTCATAATCCCTGTAAAAAAGCAGGAATTGACGAATCAGTTCCGCACGTTCTCGCGGAAATACTTGAGGCGGATGGAAGGACAGATCCACAGTCTGGGCATGGGAGAAGGAGACTGCAAGGAGTCCATTCCGCCAAATCCCATCCAAAGAGATGGACAATCGCCCCTGAAACAGACTGCTGTCCTCCGACCATGTTGCCAAGTGAAGGGAATGTGGCTGCAGAGATTTCCAACGGGGAAGTACAGTGACCAGCCCAAAGGGCGTGAGGAAATTCCCGGCGGTGTCGAACCAGGAGTGAACAGAGATATCCTGTAGTTCGGAAGTGAGGCTTTGAAACAGTTGTCCGCAGATCTTCGAGCAGTTTGTCATGATCCAACCCCAGCCCTTTGAGAATAATTCAAGCTTGAATGATACCTATTATAGGGAGCAAAAAACGGGTTTTCTATGTGGAAAGATCACAAGAAGCGATAATGAGTTTTTGTGTGGCATTATCTTGCGGAAGGGCGCTCCTGGAGTATAATATTTATATGATTATTATTGAGGTGGACTGGGGTGCCACCAAACCAAGGGGGATCGATGATGTCAACGGTATTTGAGTCATCCTGCTATCCGATGCTGTTTGAATTGATCCATCTGCCACTGTTCCGGGAGAGCCGTGTAATTGCGGGAGAAAAGGGACTGAAGCGATTGGTTAAAGGGGTTAACCTCAGTGAGAACCCAGATTTTTATCGCTTTATCTCCGGTGGGGAGATTATCATTACCACAGGATATTCCTTCTACCAGGACCCCCATGCAATTCGTGACTTTGTGCCGCGGCTGGCGAGAAAAAACATTGCAGGCATTTGCATCAAACCCGTCAGATATCTGAAAGAAGTTCCCAATGAGATGATAGACGCTGCAAACAGGGAGGGGATTCCCCTTATCGTTCTCTCGGAAAACCTTAGCTTTGGAGAAATTATTCGTGCTGTATATGAAGAAATTTTGATTAGGCAGACTGCGATTCTGCGCAACAGCATCGAAGTGAATGAGATGCTCTCCAGTACCATCATCAAAGGGGCTGGATTGCCGGAAATTGTCCAGATGCTTTCTGAGCTAACCCACAACAGTATTCTAATTCTTGACACCGTGAACGACCGCCGGGAGTACAAGCTTAGGGCACGGGACGCAACCCTGTGGGCCGGGTGTACACCTGACGAGATTTGTCAAAAAATGCGCAGGGATTCCTCCGTCTATCAGTTAGACGTGGGAAACCACTCCTTTGGGCTGCTATACATGCGTGGGGAAGATCTCTCTGACGTGCTCAATGAGGAACTATTCTCCAAAATCTTACGCACAATCCCACTAGAAATATCTCGGGAGCAAGTGAAACGGGAGGCAACCCAGCAGGATTTTTCCAATTTTCTGCTGCACCTGCTCTCCGATTCCTGCAGGCATGAGAATCTGGAGATGTCACGTGCGGAGAGTTTTGGCCTGAACTTGGCAAAAGAACAAATGATTTTGCGGATCCGAGTAATTAAGCGGGACGTCGACAAAGAGAACCCCTATCTGGGAACCTTTGAGAAGACAGTATTCATGGCAGGGTTGCGGGATATTTTCACGGCACGAGATATTTTTGCGCACATTGTGAGTACGACATTTGGACATATCGTCTTTCTGTCGGCCCAGTCTTCTGGGCCACAGCTGGTAAAATTTGAAGCATCGGCAGCCGAAATCCTGAACCCGCTATTAGCTGGGCTGTCTGCTCTATCCATCACCATAGGATGCGGAAGAATTTACCATGGCGTTCAAGGTTTTTCCCACAGCAACCGGGAGGCGGATATTGCGCTGATGGCTGCCAGCGAGCGCAATCAATATCAGGTCCTCAGTTTTTCAAAACTAGGCATTATGCGGCTGATTTGCGCAGAAAGCTCTGAAAAGGAAGTGCAAAACTTTCTGTGGGAGATCTTAGGCGGAATTCTGACCGACAAAAAGCGGGAGGATCTTTTAAAAACCATCGAAAGCTATTTTAAAAATTTGGGGAATATCAAACGGATTGCGCAAGACATCTTCGTGCACTATAATACAGCTGTCTACCGGATCAAGGCCATACAGAGAAAGTCCGGCTGTGACCTGTCAAAAAGTGAGGATCGGTTTCGTCTGGAACTGGCTTTTCGGTTATACCAGTCTATTGGTCATCAGGAAATGCCTGACACACGAAAATGACAGTGTTCAGGCTGGGAGAAAATAGTCAACTTGTTCATGTGGATGTGGACGTGAACCTGTTCCGTGTGCGGCACAGTCCATGTCCAGGATGTGAATGCCGCACACGGAACATTCTGAACGAGGGGAAGCGCCTGCTGGCAGCGTAGGCCCCTGGTAACGGTAGGGTGGGACGCACCTGAAGCCAATGCCCAGGGAGATCGTGTAAGACCAAGCTGGCATATCGCTGGGGCAGTCAGTGACCACGGATCTGGGAACCCCCCCCGGATTTCTCTATTTTCCCGCACCATAAGACCTGCTAACAAAAGTCAAGTAGAAATTTCAGATTTGTGGGAGCGGCAAAAAGACAACACAAAATCAAGCCGCTGAGCATCTCAAAATCGAAACGGCGGCCAGCCAGATGGTATGACACGAAAATTAGTTGTGCTCCAGAGAATCCAAGTAGGCTTTCACAGAAGCGTAGTAGATGCGCAGGAACTTGTTGGCGGATGCCATCATGTAGACACGGTATGGCTTGCCCTCAGAGCGTTTCTTGTTCATGAACTGGTAGACCGGCTCATCCATTGGAGCGCATT
>ERZ809224.1467-NODE-1467-length-17142-cov-34.629660_pt1 | contig 17142 bp, 12 predicted proteins | sample MGYA00520513_ERZ809224 | MGnify/ENA primary metagenome ERZ809224 (study PRJEB31576, sample SAMEA3212658) | Homo sapiens | biome: human-gut; feature: human gut; material: fecal | place: Sweden | collected 2012 ... | reverse complement strand
TCCTATAGAAGTGTTTCTTACTCCTATAAAACCTGACTATATCATACAAGGAGGTGGCAGCATGGATGAGCAATTGGTTTTGAAAAACAAGCTCAAGGAGATACGCACGGAGAAAGGGCTGTCGCAATCTGCGTTGGCTGAAATGGTTGGTGTTTCGCGCAACACGATCAGTTCCATCGAAACAGGTCAATTCAGCCCAACCGCAAAGCTCGCATTGATTATATGTATTGCTTTGGACAAGAAATTTGAAGATGTATTCTATTTCTGAGTCATTGTAAAGGAGAAAATCAGCATGGCTTTCTTCCCACCAATTCCCTTGATTCGCAAGAATGTAATCCTAAAAAAACTGAGAGATTGCGGAGCAACGTCAGAAAAGACAGCGCGAACACTGGCCGAAGCAGGCGTCATCAATCCGAATGGGTTCAAGCATATTACAGAATTGCTTGTGCGGCAAGGTGCCATCCATAGGACTTCCGATAGCCGATACTACGTATAAAGTGTGAAACACTTTCGAGCGTCACTTTGGTGGCGCTTTCTTTTTACCCATTTGGAGGTGATACCCCATGATCTGCGTCTATCCTGCCGACTGCACCGACTTCTCCACCAACGGCAACGGAACCCTGGCCCCGTTGTCGGCGGAGGTCACGGAAACGCTGAATGGCGAATACGAGTTGACGCTGGTGCATCCCATTGACGAAGCCGGAAAATGGCAGCGGCTGGTGGAGGGCTGCATCCTTCGTGCTCCGGTACCTGCCGCCATGACGCCCCGTGTCAACTTCACCGCGCCGGGCGACGACAACCGGACGGAGGTATGGCGGGTCAACACAGATTTCTCCGGCGCAGAAACCCGGAAAGGCACCCTGCGCCTGCGCTCCGGGCCGGGCACCAAGTACAAGGTGCTGGCGACCTATAAGAACGGCTCCTTCGTGCAGGTCATCGCCAAGACCAATAGCAGCTGGTACGAGGTGACCGCCCCTGATGGAAAGCACGGGTATATGTCCACCACCTACCTGGTGCTGGATCACACGGAAGGCTCTGCGTCCGAGGCGACCTCCTCTGTGGTGGAATCCCGGCAGCTGCGGGATCAGCCCTTCCGCATTTACCGGGTGGTACCGGAGCTCGATAAGATCACGGTGTACGCCCGGCATGTGTTTTATGACCTGCTCGACAATATGATCAAGTCCTACAAGCCCTCATCCTCTGCGGTGGGGGCTTCTGTCGTGCAGACGATTTCTTCCTCCTGCCTGTCAGAGCACGACTTCACCTTCTATTCCGATCTGGACAGCCAGGCCGAGGATGTGGAGTTTGAAAACTGCAATCCCGTGGATGCCCTGCTGGGTGAAGGCGGTGTGGTCGAAAAGTACACTGGAGAACTGACCCGCGACTGGTGGGATGTGTATGTGGTAAAGCGCGTCGGTCAGGACAGCAACGTGCAGATCCGACAGGCCAAGAACCTGCTGGGCATCAGTTACGACATCGACCTGACGGATGTGGTCACCCGCATCATGCCCACGGGCGAGGATGCTGACGGCAACGTGCTGTACCTGCCGGAGCTCTTTCTGGACAGCCCGCTCATTGGCAGCTATACCCATCCGAAATGGATTCATCTGGCCGTGTCGGAAGCCAAGGAAAAGACCGACGGCGACGACAAGAAAACCAAGGAACAGTGCTATGTGGAGATGCGCTCCCAGGCGCAGGCTCAGTTTGATGCGGGGTGCGATACGCCCACGGTCACGCTGAGCGTGGACTTCATCAACTGCGCGGATACCGAGGAATACCGGGAGTACGGCTTCCTTCAGAACATCTACCTGGGCGATGCCGTCCGGGTGATTGCTCCCCGCATCGGGGTCTGGGTGTCCATGCGTATGACGCAGTACACCTATGACTGCCTGACGAAGAAGTACACCCAAATGACGCTGGGCACCGTGGCGGATACGGTGGAAGGCAACGTGATCTCGGCCCGTCAGCTTCCCAGCGGAATCATCACCGGAAGCAAGCTGGCGATCAACTCCGTGGGCACAGGGCAGCTGCAGAGCGGTTCGGTCGGCTCTGTCCAGATCCAGATGGCAGCGATTGAAACGGCCCACATCCAGGACGCTGCCATCAGCAAAGCCAAAATCGGTGAAGCCGCCGTGGGGACGGCGCAGATCGAGGATGCCGCCATCATCCGGGCAAAGATCGCCCAGGGCGCTATCGGTTCTGCCCAGATCGACGATGCTTCCATCACCCGCGCCAAAATCGGTGAAGCGGCCATCGGTGCTGCCCAGATTGAGGATGGCGTGATCACCTCTGCGAAGATCGGCGCGGGAGAAATCCAGACAGCCAATATCCATGACGCGGCGATCACGACGGCGAAGATCACGGACGGCGCTGTCAAAAATGCGAAGATTGAGAACGGCGCGATTGACACCGCCAAGATCGCGGACGCCGCCATTACCAATGCGAAGATAGACGGCGCGGCCATCGGCACGGCAAACATTCAGGATGGTGCCATTGTGCGGGCCAAAATCCTCGATGGCGAAATTGTCACCGCGAAGATTGCCAACCTGGCTGTGACCGGGGCAAAGATTGCGGATCTGGCTGTCACGACCGCCAAGATTGCGCAGGCGGCAATCACCAACGCTCAGATCGCAAACGCCGCCGTGGACACAGCACAGATCGCTCTCGGCGCGATTACCGCTGCCCTGATTGCCCAAGGCGCTGTCGGCACCGCTCAGATCGCGGATGCCAGCATCACGGACGCGAAGATCGTGGAGCTCACAGCAAATAAGATCAACGCAGGCACACTTTCCGTGGAGCGGCTGATCATCCGGGGCAATAACCAGTCCCTGATCTATGCCATCAACAACATGGGCCAGCTGGTTTCAGCGGAGGTCGATACCATTGATGGCTATGTGCTGACGGAGCGCACCATCACGGCGGACAAGATCGTGGTGCACAGCATCACGGCGAATGAACTGGCCGCGCACACGATTACCGCCAATGAAATCCTGGCCGGAACGATCACAGGCAACGAGATCGCCGCCGCTACCATTGAGGGCAGCAACATCAAGGCCGGGACGCTGACCACATCTCATGTGGCAGCGGACTTTGGACAGACCCTCGACCTGTCCAGCAATACGGGCATCAATCAGACGGTTGAACAGATCTATGACGCTATTGCCGCCGCCGGAGGCGCGGAGGTTATTGTCGGCACCCAGACAGCCGCCACCAATGCCTGGACAGGTGTGGCCAGCTTCGATGAACTGAAGGATGGACAGACCATTCTGTACTGGCTCCCGTTCGCGGGAACTTCTACGGCGGCTACGCTGAATCTGACGCTTAAGGGCGGAGCGACTACCGGGGCGAAGAACGTCTACATCAACGGTACCACTCGCTGCACGACGCAGATCGCTGTCGGCAATGTAACCCAGATGACCTACCGGGTCAATACACCAATTAACGGCTCCGGCAGCTATACGGGCTGGTGGATCACCCGGAACCAGGATACCACCACCAACTATTACGACCGGATCAACTACAAGGCTTCTGTTACGGCGGTCGGCGCGATTGCAGCCGGACGGCTGGGTGTGTTCAACAGCGCGGGCAAACTGATGCTGCTGTCTACCACGGCATTTGATGTCACCAAGCCCATTCTGTATGTCGGTACCGCCTACGCTGAGGGCAAGCTGACCCAGACCAACAACTATATCTCCTGGGGCACAGCCTTCTCGCTGGCCAATACCGTATCCGGCTTTTCCGGCACGGCGGGAGCGACGGTGTACATCAAGGGGACACTCAACGGCTCCATGCTGACGCCTGCTGCCGGGGTGCTGACAACGACGGTTCCTACCAGCGAGGACGGGTACACTTACATCCTGCTCGGCTTGATGAGCACGGCCACCAGCGCCGTACTGGCTCCGGAGCATCCCATGTTCCGGTACTACAACGGCGGCTTCAAAACTGTCTCCCAGATTGCCTATGAGGCTTTTGTGGAAGCGGATGAAGCGAAGGAAGCCGTTGATAATCTGGAAATCGGCGGCAGGAACTATGTGCTGAATTCCGATACGGAATCCTCTGGCACAGCTGACCTCATCGGCAGATACGCCCTTTCGGAGCCCATGACGGCAGACGAGGAGTATACCATCTCTATGTCCCTCTCCATGGAGGATCTGAGCAGAATCACCGTGCGGACTTCGGATGGCGATCAGGTGCTGGCCACCATCCGGCTGGATGATGTCACCATGCAGACCGTGAAATCAACCTTCACCGCCGCTTATGCCAGTGGCAAAACGCCGGACGACGATCCCAATAATGCGGACATCCTCATTTACCGGGAGCCGACTGGGGACGCTGATCCGGGCACCAGCACCATTCACTGGATCAAGCTGGAGAAAGGCAACCGGGCAACGGACTGGACTGCTGCGCCGGAGGATGGCGAGGCCAACCTCGAACTGAAGCTCTCCTCCGTTCGGGCGCAGATCAGCACGGAAGCGGACAGCATCCGGCAGGAGGTGCAGGCCACCTACGCTCTGGCCAGCGACATGTCGCAGGTGAAGACGCAGGTCGGCACCCTGTCCCAGCAGTCCGAGAGTAACTTCACCTGGGCTGTGACGAGAATCAATCAGTTGCAGGAAGACCTGACCAACGCCCATGAAGCTACCGAAGAGGAACTGGCCATCTTCCGCACCTACATGTCCTTTGATGAAAACGGGCTGGTCATCGGCAAAACGGGAAACCCGTTCACCTTCCGTGTCGTGAACGACAGGCTGGCCTTCTACATGAATGACACCGAGGTGGCGTACCTGAGCAACAACAAGCTGTACGTCACGCAGGCTGAGATCCTGTCCAAGCTCATCATCGGTCACTTTGCCTTCGAGCCGCAGACAAACGGCAATCTCTCCCTGATTTATAACGGTTAATGAGGTGATCCCATGGCATCGACAGTATCCTACAGCGCGTCCTTGTGCACGAGGCACTACAATTCATCCTCCAATGCCAAGAACGGATATGCCAGTCAGGAGTTTTATGATTCCAGCTACAACAACGTAGGTATTATCAGCTTCGTCGGCATGAACCTTGCCAACAAAGTGATCACCAGTATCTGGCTGGATATTGACGCTTCAAAAGCAGGCTATGGCGCAGGAAGCACAAAGACCGTTTTCATGCGGAAAGCCAACTACCAGAATGGCATCGCCTCCGGCATTGCTGGTTGGCAGTACACCGGGGATGAGCTTGGCACCTTCGACGGTTCCTTCTACGGGAACTACACCAGCTATTACATCACCGGGTCGCTGTTCAATGCCATGGCGGCTTATATTGCTGCAGGCAACAACAGCTTTACGATTTATAACCCGTATCCCAGCGCGTCATCCCAGGGGTATTCCTACAACTACCTTCAGTGGTCAAGCGTGATCATCACGATCACCTATGAGGAAGCTGTGTCCCAGCCGACTGTGTCTTCCTCCTCCGTGAACCTGGGCAATGCCGTGACGATCTACACCAACCGCCAGAGCACCGCAACGACGCACACTTTGCTCTATAGCTTCGGCAGCGCCAGCGGCACCATCGCCAGCAATGTCGGCGCATCAGTCAGCTGGACGCCGCCTTTGTCACTGGCCAGTCAGATCCCAAGTGCCACCAGCGGCATCTGTACAATCACCTGCCAGAGTTATAACGGCGGGACGCTGACTGGTACCCGAACGTGTACGGTGACGCTGAATGTGCCGAGTACGGTTGTGCCGAGCATTTCTTCGGTCACAGTCGAGGATACCAATTCAACGGTCGTGTCCAGGATCGCCGCCTTCGTCAAGGGGCTGAGCACATTGTCCGTCGCCATCACGGCGGCTGGTGTGTACGGAAGCACGATCTCTTCCTACCGCACCTCGCTGGATGGCGTGAATTATACGGCGGCATCCTTTACGGCAACTAAGAAGCTATCTGCCGCCGGAGATATGACGATGACGGTCACGGTTACGGATAGCCGTGGCCGGACGGCGACATACACGACCACCTTCAACGTTCTGGATTATTCGCCACCCTCCATCACAGCCTTCTCCGCAGAACGCTGCAACAGTGATGGGTCTGCCGCTCAGCTGGACGGCACGAAGGCCCGGTACTCCTTTGCCGGAAAGGTCACCGCTCTGAATAACAAGAACGGTCTTTCCTGCGTGGTGTATTACAAGCTGAAGAGCGCCACAGCCTGGACGACGGCAGAGCAGATGGCCATCACCAGCTATACCCTGAGTGCCACCAACAAGCTCCTGTCCCAGACCTTTGACGCGCTTTACAGTTATGACCTGAAGGTGCGTTTGACCGACTATTTCTACTACGTGGAACAGGCCGTCAGCATCGGCACCAAGGGCGTTATCCTGGACTTCATGGCGGACGGCACCGGGATCGGCATCGGGAAGGTGGCTGAAACTTCCGGGTATATCGACTGCGGCTGGCCGCTGAAGCTGAGCTCCGCATTGGCGGTTGCCTACGGCGGCACGGGAGCCACATCGGCGGCGAGCGCCATAGCCAACCTGGGCGGTGTGAAGAAAACCGGGGACACGATGACAGGTAATCTGAACATTTCCGGCTATCTGTATCCGTCTCTGCTCCTGCTTCCAACCTACAACGACACCACTAACCGGACGGTGTTTGAGGGCAGCTACGCTGGCGCTTCTTCCTTTGCCGCGTGGGAGGACAGCACGGGCAACAACCGCCGGATGCTGGAAGTCCGCACGAAGGCTTATCAGAACAGTCTCGACTGGGCTGTACTTCTGCGGGTTTGTGACGCGGGCACCTGGGGTAACTACCGTGTGTTCCATTCCGGCATGGCCTCCGGTGTGCCTGTCGCCAACGGCGGCACAGGAGCCACGACAGCGGCAAACGCCCGGAGCAACCTGGGCACGAATAACGCAGGCAACATCACCACGGGCACACTGGCCATGGCGAGACTGCCATTCAAGGTGGCTTATGGCTCTGGCACCGTCGCAGGCAACAGCGCTCTCAGCATCAACTACAGCGGAGCGGGCTTCACCTCCGTGCCCTGTGTGGTGGCCAGCTATTCCACGACGGGCTCCAACTGGTCAGGCGACAACGGTGCTCTGAAGATCTATGCCAAATCCGCTACCGGAGCGACGATCATCGTCGGCGGCAACTTCAATACGGCGAGGAATATCGACTGGATCGCGATTGGGGTGTAACCATGAGCTTTTTTCACTCCCGGGATCAGCCCGCTTCCAATTCGGAGGCGGGTTTTTCTATATCAAAATGAAATGGAGGAAACAACAATGCGGAACTTTTCTATTGACCTGATCTGGGCGAAGATCCAGATCGCCATCACGGCCATCGGCGGATGGCTGGGGTACTTCCTTGGAGGCATTGACGGCCTGATGATCGCCCTCATGATCTTTATGGCGCTGGATTACGTGACCGGGGTCATGTGCGCGATCATCGACAAGAAGCTGTCTTCAGCTGTTGGTTTCAAGGGCGTCTGCAAGAAGGTGCTCATCCTGTTCATGGTAGGCATTGCGAACATCGTCGATCTGCATGTGATCGGCTCCGGCAGTGCTCTTCGTGGAGCGGTGATTGCTTTCTACCTCTCCAACGAGGGCCTGAGCCTGCTGGAGAATGCAGCCTACATCGGCCTGCCTATCCCGGACAAGCTGAAGGCCGTTCTGGAGCAGCTGCACAACCGGGATGAGAAGGAAGGCAAAGACGACCAGGGCGACGGCGAATAACCGCCGCCCTTTTCCCATTTGGAGGTGACGAAAATGTCTGACAGAATCAATACGCCCTTCACCAATGAGCACTTTGCCGACTGGTGTCAGAAAATGGTGGGACAGCCTTACTGGTATGGCACCTGTGTCTACAAGGCTACCAACAGCCTGCTGTCCCGGAAGAGCAACCAGTACCCCTCTCACTATGGCTCCAGCCGTACTTCCCGCTACAAGCAGGACGTCGCCAATAAGGCTGTCGTGTCTGACTGCATCGGCGGCTGCAAGGGCTATGCCTGGACAAACGGCGGTCAGGGTGTGCTGGAAGCCATCGGGACGGATAAAGCCATCACCAGCAAGTACGGTTCCAACGGGTGTCCAGACAAAGGTGCGAACAGCATGTTCTCCTGGGCAAAAAAGAAAGGCATGGACTGGGGCACAATCGACACCCTTCCGGAGATCCCTGGTCTGGCGCTATACAAGGACGGTCATGCCGGGTATTACATCGGCAACGGATATGCCGTGGAGTGGCAGGGCTTCAGCTGGGGCTGCGTGAAGACACAGGTGAAAAAGCGGCCCTGGACACACTGGTACAAGCTGCCGTTTATCGATTACGGCGATACCAGCGGCGCACAGGTCGCTGTGGAGGCGGTCACCGTGTACACGCTTGGCAGCAGGCTGCTGAAAAATGGTTCCACCGGGGCCGATGTCAAAGCTCTGCAGGAATTGCTGAACCAGCTGGGTGCCACTCTTGAGGCGGACGGCCAGTTCGGCAGCAAGACAGAAGCCGCCGTGAGGGCTTTCCAGAAGAAAACCGGAATCAAGCAGGACGGCAAGTACGGTGATCAGACCCATGCTGCCTTGATGGCCGCTGTAGCGGAGGACGATGCGGGACAGCAGGCCATGACGGAAACGCAGCCTGAACCGGAGCAGGAACAGCCCGTCGACGGGCAAACCACCATCCGGGTACTGATCAAGTCCTCCGGCGGGAAGGTCAACATCCGCACGGGCAATGGAACCAGCTACAGCCGCATCACCGCTGTCGCGCCGGGCACGATGCTGGAGTATGTGGCCAGCGCCTTCAACGGCTGGCAGGCGGTTAAGATCGGGAGCCAGGTCGGATGGGTTTCCGGGGAATACAGCGAGATCACAACTGAATAAACGATTATGGGGTTTTGCCTTCGGGCAGAGCCCCAGCTTTTTTATTTTCCCGGTTGCCAAACCGGCTATTTTTGTCCTGTGGGTTCTGAAGGAGATGAACGATACATGCTCCTTCAGATTGGAGCATTCCATGACAGAAAATCAGAAGCGGCGGATCACTCTGATGCGTCAGAATCACATAGGCTACGCTGCAATTGCCAATGAACTGAAGCTGCCGTTGAGCACAGTGAAAGCCTTTTGCCGTAGGAACGGCCTGCAGGCCGGAGATCTGGCAGGTGACACACAAATCGAAAATATATCTGCATCATCGCCCGATATTGACTTGATTCGTGCCGACAGTAGAGTTAATAGTACTACTGCTAAGCAGCCCAGAGCCCTTGAAAACACTGGACTTTCGGACAGCCAGCCCATCTGTGAGGTGACGGTTTCCTACGCGGATGAACCCGATCTTGGTGCCGTCGCTGATGTGCTGGATCTGCTTACACATGCAAACTACGGGAGGTGAGAAAATGAAGCGAGTCATATGCCTCTACCGTGTTTCGACCGTTGGCCAGGTGGATCATGATGACATTCCCATGCAGAAGCTGGCTTGCCGCGAATATGCGGCGACCCACCCGGACTGGGAGATCGTTGATGAGATTTCTGAAAAAGGCATCTCCGGTTACAAGGTCAGCACCAATGACCGGGATGCCATCGTGGAGATTAAGAAAAGAGCCATCATGCACAAGTTCGACGTGCTGCTGGTTTTCATGTTCGACCGCATTGGCAGGCGGGATGATGAGACACCCTTCGTTGTGCAATGGTTTGTTCAGCAGGGCATTGAGGTCTGGAGCGCCAGAGAAGGCGAGCAGCGCTTCGATAACCACGTCGACAAGCTCCTGAACTACATCCGCTTCTGGCAGGCTTCCGGCGAAAGCGAGAAGACTTCCATCCGTGTGAAAACAAAGCATTCCCAAATGGTGCAGGAGGGTCTGTACCGGGGAGGACATGTTCCTTACGGCTACAAACTGGAGCATCAGGGCCGCACAAACAAAAAGAATCAGCAGGTGCGAGATCTGGTCATTGACGAAGATGAAGCAATCATCGTCAGAGAGATCTTTGACCTGCTGACCAATCACGGTTACGGCACAAACCGGGTCGCACAGTACCTGAATGGAAAAGGAATCAAGACAAAAAACGGAACCACCCTCTGGCGTGGAACAAGCATCCGGTCGCTCATCGACAACCCGATCTACATCGGGATTTACCACATGCAGGGAGTGCAGTCCGAGCCCTTCGACCATTTGAAGATCATCGACGAAGATCTGTTCATGAGATGCCAGCAGACAGTTAAAGCAAGGTCGACCAAGAACTTCGACGGTGAGCCTGTGGTCTTCCGGACGGATACGCGCAGCCTGCTGACGGGCATCATCTTCTGCGGGCACTGCGGATGCAGGCTCTGCTACAACCATCAACATGAGGAAAGGAAACTGGCCAGCGGCGGTACCAGCGTGTACGACTACGAAACCTATCGCTGCTACCGGAAAATCTCCGCATCGAGAACGTGTGATGGGCAAAGCAGCTACAAGGCGACCGCGCTGAATGAAGCAGTAGAACAGCAGGTCAAGCTGTTCCTTTCCAAGCTGGAAGCGGTTCCCAAGGAGTGGCTTGTGGAGCTTGCCAGCGCCCGGAACGAGGAAACCTACAAGGTGGCTTACAAGCAGGCGCAGAAGGATTTTGAAAATACGCAGAAGCAGGTCACTGCTCTGGAGGAGGAAGCGGTCAAGGCGCTGACAGGAGAAAGCCAGCTGGACTTGAGCATCGTCAACCAAATGCTCCTGAAGCACCGGGCCAAACTGGAAGCCGCCCAAACGGCAATGGAGGAAGCGCAGACCCGGATGCAGGCGGAGCAGGAAAACGCCAAAGCCACCAAGGCGCAGGTGGATGAGCTGCTTTCCTGGGCGCAGTGCTTTGATGAAGCGGACATCGGCACCAAGCACCTGATCGTCAGCAGATTGATCGAGCGGGTGGATGTCCGAACCGGGTACAAGGTGCACATCAAATTCAAGATTTCACTGAAGCAGTTCCTCGGTCAGGAGTAATCTTGATCGGGGATTTTTTGCAGGGCGATGGCCCTGCTTTTTTTGTGCCATAATCTTATAGGAAGTGTGCTTGTCCGGCAAATTGTTCACATGGAGCAGCACGTGTGGATCGCGGCATGAGGGCTCGGGCCGGGAAACACGAACTCCCATGGGGTGATGAGCCTCATGGGAGTTTTTTCGTTCATAGCATAAATGTCATTTCTTTTCTGTCACATTGAATGTCGCCGTTTCATATCTGGTTTTATCCCAAGCGCTATAGGCGCGGATCGTGTACTGATCGGACAGTGCATCAAGACCAATCGCGCCATTCTGCCGATAAACCGTACCGACTTCGTCCGGCAAATCATGCAGGCCATCTTTACGTCCGATACTGCCACCCGATGTCAGGCCGTCTGACACACACTGCGCATAGGGATCAGTCTCTGTGCTACTGGGGTCTATGAATTCAAACCACAGCCCATCTTCCTGTTCCTGATAGACTTCCAGATCTGTAATCTCATAATCCAGAATGCAGCGAATCTCCAGCGGGGTTACGGTCATGACTACATTCTGAACGCGAACGCCCACACTTGGGAAATCCATCGGGGTATCGCAGATATAGATTTTTGTGGGTACGGAATGGAAAGATTTCGTGATCGTTGCAGTTTCCTTGTGATCAAAGTCAATATCCACCTGCTCAGATGCCAGTTGTTCTTCTGTAATGGTCATCGGAAAATAGCTAAGCACTAGCGGCACATTCGCTTCTTGTGTTTCATCCCGAGTCTGGCATTCAAGATACCATGTATAGGTTCCATCCTCGTTTCGCATAAAATCGCTGGAACAATCATCCCATTCCACTTCGGCATTCAAACCGATTTCAGCCAAATGCCCATCATGCATTCTGAGTGCGTACGCACCGATGCTCTCCCAATCCGTCTCTTCGTCTTCAGGGTTCAATGTTCTCCAGAATAAATCAGAGATTGGATCTTCCACAGACGAAGTCGGGCCAATCAGGAGTGTATTGACTTTGGGGACAATTTGAGCTGTCAGGCGGAGTATTTTTCCGTCAAAATAGGACTCCTGAAGCGTGCATCGGACGCTTTCGGTTTCGATGACTTCATTTTCCTTTGTGATGCTCTCTTCATACTTGGGTGGAACATAGGCATTTACATGGTTTCCCGCAAAGTTGATAATTCCCCAACCGTTCAATGCCGCAGCAAGTGCAGCGGTCATCGAAACAGCGATTAGTGCAATTACAAGAATTCCGGTAGCCGATATTTTCTTAACCACAGGTTCTTCTCCTTTCGCTTTTCGCGCAATCTGGTATTGCAGCGAAGGCGCGTTATCGATCCCGCGAGTGCAATCGTCAATCGCAGCGCGGATGCTCTGCATGATTTCCTGATCACTTTTCATCGTCTTCGCCTCCTTCCAGTTCAGCTTTTAGTTTTTGCTTTGCCTTGTGGATTCTGCTGGAAACAGCAGCCTCCGTCAGGTTTAGCATTTTCGCAATTTCCTTGATGGGGTAGCCCTCATAGAAATACAGCAGAACGACTTCCATGTATTTGGGCTTCAGCTTCATGATCGCCATGGTCAGCGCAATATGATCATCGCTTGGCGGCGCGGAAGACATTATAGGTAACTGGTCGACCGACACACGGAAATCTATGTACCGATACCAAGCACTGCGCCTGTAATCACGGCAGCAATTTATAGCGATTCGGATCAGCCAGGTCTTCTCGCTGCTCTCTCCTCGAAAGGTATCCATGTTTTTGAATGCCTTCAGAAAGGTCTCCTGCACCACATCCTCTGCAGCAGCACGATCCCGCAGGTATATGCAGCAGATTCGGAGCAGATCCTTTTCATATTGCTGCACCATTTGATCAAGTCGGTCTGCCGGGGTTTGATTCGGCGCCTGAATCATTCCCAACGTTGATCACCTCCTCAACCATTTAGACGATGGGCAGCACCAAAACTTAAATTTTCCAGAAAAACTTTTTTGGAGTGGCTCTTTCGATACCACCCCATTGTTATACACGATTTCGAGCTCTTAAGCCACACCGATTTCTATCCTTATAGGAAGTGTGTCTATCCAGCAAACCGTTCACATCGAGCAGGGTACCCGTTCACATCGAAACCAGCAAGCCGTTCACATCGAAACCGGCAAGCTGTTCACATCGACGCCGGGCACTCGTTCACATCGACTCGCGTGAACGGGTTGGTTGTTCAACTCGTTCACATCGAGAATTGCACCCTGTCGGCACGGAAAAATGCACCCTCTCAGGGGGGAGAGGGCAAAAAGAAAAAGCCTTGATTTCTCAAGACTTTTTCGGGTTGGTGGTCGCAACAGGACTCGAACCTGTGACCCCATCGATGTGAACGATGTGCTCTACCAACTGAGCCATGCGACCATGCGACTTCCTACGAAGGTACCAGTAGGTACTACCAACTGAGCCAACAGACCACATGCACCAGACGATTCATCCGGCGACAGGAAATAGTATACCATAACTTTGCCCCGCTGTCAAGGGGTGTTGGGCAAGTTTTTGATTTTTTCCGCGGCGCAATGTCTGTTCTCGCCACGGGAAAGCGCGCGGCTGGAAGCCCGGGCGGCGCGTGCTGCTGGTAGAGGACAATCAGCTCAATGCCGAAATTGCCGCAGAGCTGCTGAAAATGAGCGGGCTGACGGTCGATTGCGCGTGGGACGGCATTGAGGCGGTTGAGTGCCTATCCTCCTGCCCCGACGGATATTACGACATGGTGTTCATGGACATTCAGATGCCGCGGATGAACGGCTACGACGCGACCCGCGCCATCCGCAGCAGCGCGCGCGATTACTGCAAGCGTGTGCCGATTGTCGCCATGACCGCCAACGCCTTTGCCGAGGATGTGCAGGCCGCCAAGACGGTCGGCATGAATGAGCACATTGCCAAGCCGCTGGAGCTGGCGACGCTGGCTGCTGTCCTCCGGCGGTATCTGGGCGGCGGCGATGCCTGATGCCTTTCCTCCACTCACGCTCCATTGACTGGTCGGCGCTGACGGCGGTGTGAGCGATACGGAAGGATACAGCGGCGCTGGCAGAAGGGGGAAGGGATGCCCTTTCCCGAATCCAGTCTGCATTCCATACGTCTGTTTCTCACACGCATGGATGTTTTGTTTCAGTGGTTTCGCCTCTGCGGACGCGCCAAGGGGGACTTTCCAATTGTCACCTTGACCCCTTCGGCATCGTCATCCCTTCCACACATTTCAAAAGCATAATTGTAAATTCACCCAATCATCACGCAAAAGAATGCGCGAACGATTGACATTTTCCGCCCAAATCGGTACAATGAAGCTGGGGAGTTCTGCCCCGGCTTTTTTGATGGACAAACGCAATTTGCAACCGAAATACATGCCGGAAATAGTCTTACTTTCAGGAGGAACGGGCTCATGACCAAATCTACCACACGCCGATTCCTGTGCTGCCTGCTGGCGCTCTGCTGTCTGCTGGGCAGCCTGACCGCCTTCTCGCTGGCGGCGGGGACAAGCTATCCCTACAGCGCGTCCGTGAATGCGGATACCAACCTGCGCCGCAGCCCCTCGTCGGCGGAAAGCAACATCATCGCCCGTATCCCGAAGGGAACGATTCTGACCGTCACGGGCGCAAGCGGCAATTTCCTCTGCGTCACCTATGACGGGCAAGTCGGCTATATCTTCAAGCAATACGCCGAGCAGGTGACGACAAACACGTCCGAATCCGGCGGCGTCGCGTATGGCTTCCCGTACTACACGACGACGAAATCCTCCGTCAATCTGCGCACGACCCGCTCCACCACCAGCGCGCGCGTGACCACCATCCCCAAGGGCGCGACCGTCATCATCCACGGCGTCAGCGGCGACTGGGCGCAGGTGACGTATCAGGAAAAAACGGGCTACTGCATGACGGCGTATTTGAAGCTGCTGACGGTGGTGGAACCGACCGCCGCCCCGACGGCTGTGCCGACCAGCGCGCCTATCTTAGAAGACAGCACCTACAAAGTGCTGCAAAACGGCTCGACGGGCAATCAGGTGCTTGCGCTCCAGCAGGCGCTGGCGGAACTGGGCTACCTGACCAGCACGCCCGACGGCACTTACAGTACCACCACCACGCAGGCGGTTATCGCCTTGCAGAAGATGAACGGCCTGCCCATGAACGGCATTGCGGACGCGAATCTGCAAGCGCTGATTTTCCACGGTCAGCCCAAGAATTCCTCCGGCACGAAGGTTTCCATCAAGACGCTTCCCGCCCTCTCCGGCATCACCATCCGTCTGCATGACCAGGGCGTGCTCGTCTCTACCGTGCAGACGCGTCTGACCCAGTTGGGCTACTATGACGGCGAAATCAGCGGCGTATACGATGTAGCGACGCAAACTGCGGTCAAGGCATTCCAGAAAGCAAACGGCTTAAAGGCCGACGGTGCGTGCGGCACGGCGACGCAGGAAAAGCTGATGAGCGCTGCCGCCGCCCCCGGTACGCTGCCGACCATGGAAGTGACTGTGACCGCAACCCCTGCGCCGACCGACCTGCCCCCGCTGACCACCCCTGCCGCGACCGTCCGCAAGGGTTCAACCGGCAATGACGCGCGCCTTGTGCAGCAGCGGCTGATTGATTTAGGCTATCTCTCCGGCGTCGCGGACAGCATTTTCGGCACGGCGAGCGTGAACGCGCTGAAGGAGTTCCAAGCCAAGAACGGTTTGAGCGCCGATGGCATTGCAGGCGCAAGCACTTATCAGGTGCTGTTCAGCTATCTGGCGATTTCGGCGGATTACATCGTTACCCCCGCGCCAACGGCCACCCCGCTGGCGACAGCGACTCCGACCCCCGCGCCCATCACGAAGGACAACGTCGTTACCATCCGCCAAGGCACGAGCGGCGACGCGGTGCTGCGTTTGCAGGAGCGGCTGACGGCGCTGGGCTACTACAATTCCCGCCGCGACGGGGTCTGCATGGCGGACGACGCAGCGGCTATCCGCGCTTTCCAGCGCATGAACGGGCTGTCAGTGGACGGCGTAGCGGGCTATGACACGCAGGTGCTGCTCTACTCCGCAACCGCAATCGGCAGCGACGGCATCATGGCGGGCGCATCGGTGGATGTGAGCGTCACCCTCCGCCGCGGCATGACGGGCGAAGCCGTCCGCGCGCTCCAGCAGCGGCTGATTACCCTCGGCTACCTCTCCGGCACGGCAGACGGCATTTACGGCACAGCAACCGCCGAAGCCGTCTACAACTTCCAGAAGCGAAATGGACTCACCCGCGACGGCGTGGCGGGCAACAAAACGCTGATTGCCCTCTACTCCGCCTCTGCCGCCACCCCGACCCCCGCGCCGACGATTGCGCCCGTGAGCACGCCTTCCGCCGCATCGGTGATTGCCAGCGCCTCCGCGCTCCACCGGGGCGACAACGGCACGGCAGTCAAGGCAATGCAGCAGCGGCTGATTGACCTCGGCTACCTCGCGTCGGGTTCTGCGGACGGCATCTTCGGCGTCAAAACATATCAGGCGCTGCGTGACTTCCAGCTGGCGAACGCCCTGTATGTGGACGGCGTTGCGGGCAAGAACACAATTGCGTCGCTCAACAGCAGCAGCGCCACTGGCAAGAATACCGCGCGCCCGAACACCACCGCAACCCCCACCCCGAACATCTCCAACGACATTGGCACAACCACGAAGGTCAGCGCGGAGAACGTCATCTACGAATACTGGTATTCGACGGTGCGCAGCGCCTGCCGCCAGTACCCCTACGCGACGGTCTACGACTACTCCACGGGCATCTCGTGGCAGGTTCACATGTTCTCCTACGGCAAGCACGCCGAAGCCGAACCGCTGACTGCGGCAGACACGGCGAAGCTGGAGCAGGCTTTCGGCGGCAACACATGGACGCCCAAAGCAGTCTGGGTCATCTTCGCTGACGGCACGGTTCGTATGGCGACGACCCACTCCATGCCGCACGAGGTGCAGCACATCACGGACAACAACTTCCCCGGTCACCTGTGCATCCACTTCCCGCGCACGCAGGCGCAGGTAACGGCGATCGGCCCCTACGCCATGAGCCACCAGCAGACGGTGGAAAAGGGCTGGGCGGAAACGCAGGCGATGATTGCGAACTAATTTGGATATATAAAATGCCGCCGGGAGGATGGGGAATGTCCTTCCGGCGGCGAAATTTTGCGTTATACTATTTCCAGATAAGAATGCGCCAAGATGCGCCGCGAATTTTTCAT
>ERZ809224.1465-NODE-1465-length-17149-cov-6.708611_pt1 | contig 17149 bp, 8 predicted proteins | sample MGYA00520513_ERZ809224 | MGnify/ENA primary metagenome ERZ809224 (study PRJEB31576, sample SAMEA3212658) | Homo sapiens | biome: human-gut; feature: human gut; material: fecal | place: Sweden | collected 2012 ... | reverse complement strand
AACGGTATGAAGCCGTAGTGCGATATGTGCCGCCCTTCTTTTCGTCCTCTCCCAACCTGCAATCATTCTGGCTGAGCAGCTACAGAATAACGGCCGGTTTGCATTATGACTTCCTGAGTTGACATTCTTCACATAAGTGCTACAATGGATAGAGAAAATAATACAGTATTCAGCTAGGGGAGCCTTCGGGCTGAGAGAACGTTATGTTGACCCTCATTACTTGATCCGGATTATGCCGGCGTAAGGAAGCAAAAAAACACCCCCTTTCTGAGACTATGTATGAAGGAGGTTTTTTTATGTCACTTTTTGTAACACTTACCGAAGACGGCTATGTCTTAACAACCGGGGGCTACATTCTTACAGCTATAATCCTTGCGGGGCTGCTTGTGATTGCATCCGTCGCAGCAAAGAAAAAGACGGATCGGAAAGGCAATCGGAGTATGAGCACAAAGCAGCTTGTTTTCTGTGCTATGTCCATTGCATTGGGATGTGTGACATCCATGCTGAAGCTATACGAATTTCCATTTGGCGGCTCTGTGACACTCTGCAGTATGCTGTTCATTTGTCTGCCGGGATATTTTTACGGATTAACTGCCGGACTTTTGAGCGCTGCAGCCTATGGGGTACTGCAGTTTTTGCTTGAACCCTATATTTTATTTCCGGTTCAGGTCATTGTGGATTACCTGCTGGCCTTCGGAGGGCTGGGACTTTCCGGTATATTTTCCAGAGCAAACTATGGACTTATGAAGGGATATGTTGTCGGAATCATCGGACGTTACATCTTTGCTGTGATATCCGGCTGGCTTTTCTTCGGAGAGTACGCATGGAAAGGCTGGGCGCCTCTTCCATATTCACTGGCGTATAATGGCGCATATATTTTTGCAGAAGGTGCTGTGACAATTATTATTTTAATGATACCTTCTGTGTCAAAAGCTTTGGGAAGAGTAAAAGAAATGGCAATAAATTAACACAATGCCATCATTTTCTCAAATGTGGGAAAATGATGGCATTTGGTTTCAGATAACATAATCATTTGCATACTGCTCTCTCTGCTGCTCCAACAGATCCTGAAGGGTAATATTATCTACGTAATCATCAATAGCCTTTTTTAATCCTTTCCAAACAGGAAGCGTAGGACATGTGTCAGAACGCGGGCACTGTACAGGATCGTGGTCCAGACAGGCAACAGGGGAAAGGCTGCCCTCGGTAATTCTCAGGATATCACCTACCGTATATTTGTCAGGGCTTTTTGCGAGCTTGTAACCACCTTGAAAACCGCGGTTGGAAAGTAAAAAATCGGATTTGTTCAGAATGGGAATAATCTGCTCAAGATATTTTTTGGAAATGTCCTGTCGGGAGGCGATGTCCTTTAAAGCGATAAATCCGTCATTCTGATGTTCAGCCAAATCAAGAAGCATGCGCAGCGCGTATCTGCCTTTGGTTGAAATCTTCAATTCATATCACCTCGTTTCATAAACTTATCATAGCATATTTTCCCATTTCGTTCAAGAAATACACCGATAGATTTTATAGGCTTTGTCGAAGAAAAATAACTATGCAGCCTGAATCGTGCAGAAATGGATCAAGGTTCTCTCTGTTTTATCTCTGCACTCTCGCACCTGCGCCGCCCATGACAGCTTCTACTTCTTTTATACTTGCCATAGTCGTATCGCCCGGCGTAGTCATGGCAAGCGCGCCGTGGGCAGCGCCATAATTCACAGCCAGTTCCGGATTCTGAGTGGTCATCAGGCCATAAATCAGTCCGGAAGCAAAGGAATCGCCCCCTCCCACACGGTCCATGATTTCCAGTCCATTGTAATCCTTTGATTTATAAATTTCGCCTTCCGCCCAGCAGATCGCGCTCCAGTCATTGACTGTGGCGGTCTTGACCTGACGCAGTGTAGTCGCGACAGCCTTAAAATTTGGATAAGCTGCGGCCGCTTCATTTATCATTTTCTTGTAACCGTCCAAATTCAGTGTTTTCAGACCTTCGTCATTTCCTTCAATTGCAAATCCAAGGCAGGCTGTAAAGTCTTCCTCATTTCCAATCATTACATCCACATAGCGCGCAATTTCTTTATTGACTTCCTGGGCTTTTTCCCTGCCTCCGATCGCGTTCCACATAGACGGTCGGTAATTCAGATCATAAGAGACAATGGTTCCATATTTTTTTGCAGTTTTAATCGCTGCCAGCACAGTCTCGCAGGACTGCTTGGACAACGCCGCATAGATTCCGCCGGTGTGAAGCCAGCGTACACCCAGCTCACCAAAAATATACTCAAAGTCAAAGTCCTTTGGCGTTGCTTTTGAGATCGCAGTGTTTGCACGGTCAGAGCAGCCCAAAGCTCCGCGGATACCAAAGCCCCGCTCCGTAAAATTAAGCCCGTTTCGGCAGATTCGTCCGATTCCGTCTGTAGGCATCCATTTTATCAGCGAAGTATCCACTCCTCCCTGCAGGATAAAATCCTCCATAAGCTTACCCACTTCATTATCTGCAAACGCCGTGATAATGCCGGTCCTCAGCCCAAAGCATCTTCTCAGCCCGCGCACCACATTATATTCTCCTCCGCCTTCCCATGCACGGAAGGATCTGGCCGTGCGAATCCTTCCCTCACCCGGGTCCAGGCGCAGCATAACCTCACCCAATGAAACCGCATCATATCTGCATTCTTTTGCTGATCTTAAATTCAAATCCATCTTCTTTTCCTCCCATATTAACCGCGAATCTCTTTTGCCATTTTTACCGCTTCTTTTGTCAATTCCTTAATTTTTTCAAACTCACCCGCTTTAATCATGCTGTCTTTTACCATCCAGCTTCCGCCGCAGGCTATGATTTTCTCACAGCTTAAATAATTCTTTAAATTTTCAGCATTTATGCCGCCAGTGGGCATAAATTTCAGCTCTGTGTAAGGCGCAGCCAAAGCCTTAATCGCATTCACTCCGCCGAACTGCTCTGCGGGAAAAAATTTTACCACCTTCAGACCGCGTTTTACAGCCTGTGCCACCTCAGAGGGAGTAATACATCCCGGAAATACCGGAATTTGCTTTTCCAGGCAATAATCCACAATCTCCGGATCAAATCCCGGACTTACGATAAACTTTGCACCGGCGCTGACGGCACGGTCAACCTGATCACGTGTCAGTACTGTTCCCGCACCAACCAGCATATCCGGAAAAGCGCTGCTCATTTTGCGTATACTCTCTTCTGCCGCCGCCGTGCGGAAGGTTACTTCAGCACAGGAAAGTCCCCCTTCACAGAGTGCTTTAGCCAGTTTTACAGCATCCTCCTCATCCTCAAGTACCACTACAGGTACCACACCAACTTCCATAATCTGCATTTCCATATCATTGTTCATAATAATCTGCTCCTCGCCTTTGTTTCTTTCACAAAAATCAGTCGTCAAACTCCAGATATGCACCTTTCATAGGACTCGCCGCATGTTCACTGAAGAGTCGTAAAGCGCCTCTTTTATAAAGAAGCTTTCTCGGCTTCCAATTCTTTTTACGTTCCTTAAGAATCCTCTCCACTTCCTCAAAGGTTTTCTGTTCTCCTGCAATTCCTATGATATTCAGTCTGCGTTTCGGCACATCAATCTCTATCAGATCTCCTTCCTCCACCAGCGCTATCGGTCCTCCATCCGCCGCTTCCGGACTGCAGTGTCCTATGACCGGACCTGTGGAAGCGCCTGAGAACCTTCCATCTGTGATAAGCGCAATGCTGCGGCCTAATTCCTTATCACTGCTGATTGCTTCGGAAGTATAAAACATTTCCGGCATTCCGCTTGCCTTCGGGCCTTCGTAGCGGATAAAAACAGCATCTCCTTTTTTCACCCTGTGATGAAGTACCGCATCAATACATTCTTCCTCACTGTCAAATGGCCTTGCACGAAGTACTGCCTGAAACATTTCCTTCGGACATGCAGTATGTTTAATCACTGCTCCCTGAGGCGCCAGATTCCCCCGCAAAACTGCAATACTGCCGTCTGTTCCAAGCGCCTGGTCAAATGGACGGATAATATCCTCTTTTGTCAGAGAACAGCCATAACGCTCATTAAAATCCTGCAGCCATCTGCCGCAGCGTGCATAATATCCATTTTCCCTAAGCTCTTTTAGATTTTCTCTGAGAGTCTTTCCTGTCACCGTCATCACATCCAGGTGAAGATAATCCTTAATCTCTTCCATGATGGCAGGTACGCCGCCCGCATAATAAAAGCACTCAGCAGGCCATCTCCCTGACGGCCGTACATCCAGCAGATAATGTGCTTTTCGGTGCAGGCGATCGAAAGTATCTCCGGTAATCTCAATGCCAAGCTCGTGGGCAATGGCCGGAATATGAAGCAGACAATTTGTGCTGCCCGAAATTGCTGCATGCACAAGAATGGCATTTTCAAAGCTTTCCTGCGTCACAATATCACTCGGACGCATATTTTCCATCACAGCAAGCTTCACTGCCTGTCTGCCGGCTTTTCGTGCATAATCCAGAAGGTCCGGACTGGTAGCCGGCATCAGTGCACTTCCCGGAAGTGCCAGCCCCAGTGCCTCCGCCATAATCTGCATCGTGGATGCAGTTCCGATAAAAGAGCAGGCTCCGCAGCTTGGGCAGGCATGATTTTTTGCCCAATTTAGTTTTTCCTCATCGATTTCACCTCTCTGATATTTTGCACTGTACATGCCAAGCTGCTCCAGGGTGAGCATGTCCGGCCCTGCATTCATTGTCCCGCCAGGTACAACGATCGCCGGAATATTCACCCGGCAAAGCCCCATCAGGTTGCCGGGCATACCTTTATCACAGCTTGCAAGGTACACACCTGAATCAAATGCCGTAGCATTTGCATGTATTTCTATCATATTTGCAATCATTTCACGGCTGACAAGACTAAAATTAATGCCATCCGTACCCTGGCTTTCGCCATCACAGATATCCGTACAGTAATATCTGGCGCCAAATCCGCCTTCTTCGTCAATGCCTTCTCTGACTGCCTCTACAAGCACATTCAGGTGGCCGCTTCCCGGATGACTGTCTCCGTAGGTACTTTCAATAATTACCTGTGGTTTGCTCAAGTCCTCCGGCTTCCACCCCGTACCGATGCGCAGCGGGTCCAACTCAGGCGCCAGCCTGCGCATTTCCTGACTCCTCAAACAACTCATGTTATCTACCTCCTTGTTATTTATGCAAAAATCGAAATAATAAGTGCCACAATAAATCCTGTTCCTCCTACAAGTGTCTCCATAATGGTCCAGGTTTTCAGGGTTGTCTTTTCATCCATACCTATCAAAGATTTCACCAGCCAAAAACCGGAATCATTAAAATGTGAACACACAGTCGCGCCGCCCGCCACTGCCGCTGTAGTACATGCCAGATACAGCGGAGATAACTCTGCAATTCCCGGAATGGCAGCAATAATACCTGCAGCCATTGTCATAGCTACTGTGGCCGAACCAACGCAGATACGAACCAAAGCCGCCACGATAAAAGCTAAAACAACGATTGGAAGACTCATAGAGGACACTGCATTTCCAATCACATCACCAAGTCCCGAATACTGCAGTGTGTAGCGGAGCACGCCGCCGCAGGCAGTGACCAGCAAAATTAATCCTGTAGGCTCCAGTGATTTTGTCATAACCTTTTCCAGTTCCTCCAGGTTATATCCATGCTTCAGGCCCAAAGCCAGCATAGCTACAATTGTTGCAATCAAAAGTGCCACAAAAGGTTCCCCGAGGAAATTAAAAACCGGTGCAATACCGTTAAGCGCCGGAACGACTCCGCACACAGATTTTAAAATGATAAACACCAGCGGAATCAAAATAATACCTACAATCGTCCAGAATCCCGGCAGTTTTGATTCATCATAATCTTCCTGATTCGCAATATGTTCCGGCACCGGAATATAATATTTTTTACCGCAGATGGCGCCCCACAGAGGACCCGCCACAATCATGGCGGCCACGCCGCAGCAGATGCCGACTAAAATCACCCATCCCAGATCCACATTCAACATGGTCGCTACGAGGATCGGGCCCGGAGTCGGCGGTATAAAAGCATGTCCTACAGCCAGTCCTGCCAGAAGCGGAATTGCATAAAACAATGAAGAACGTTTTGTTTTTTTTGCCAGTGAAAATGCCAGTGGAATCAGAATAATAAGACCCGCATCAAAAAACACCGGCATAGCAATCACCAGACCGGTAATGCCAAGCGCCCAGGCTGCCTTCTGATCGCCAAATTTTTTCACCATCGTTACGGCCAATGTCTGAGCTCCTCCTGAAACCTCCAATATTGCACCAAACATAGATCCAAGTCCCACCAGCAGAGCAATGCCCTTTAAAGTATTTCCAATACCATCATTTACTGCATTGACAATGTCTTCCGCGGGCATACCGGCAATCAGGCCTATAGAAATCGCCCCCACCAAAATAGATATCATTGCCTGAACCTTAAATTTGATAATCAGGACCAGCAAAATAATCAGACCGATAATCGCCGCAATCACAAGCCTTGTCGGATTTAAAACAAGTGTCTCTGTACCCATTAAAAAATACCTCTCTTTCAGTTCGTAGTCTTCCACATTTCTTATAGTTTTAATCTCATCAGACAAATCCGCGGCTTTTCATCTGATTGCTAATTATTCATATGACGTCTTATGTTTTATGGCTAAAGTATATATTTTTTTGTATTACTCGTCAATACATCTGATGTATTTTAATTTCATTTCTATTAATTGCACAAAAATAGAGAGAACTTTTTGTGCAAAAGTCCTCTCCTATGCTTATTCTTATATTATTTTTTTACTCTTTTCCCCCGTCCCTGGAGTGGTGCTCCTTAAATTGTCTGACCAATGCCCGCCGATTATAAGTCAAATGCATAACCATCGCACATTTGGCTCCCACCGGATCATGGTCTATAATAGAATCCACCACCGCGCGGTGCGTATCAATCGTCTCATCCCGCAGCGCCCTGTGTGTCAGATTTGCAAACGTCATAACTGCTGTATTGATGAGCGGAATCAACGTCTCCACCACCCTGTTTTTGCTGCACCTCGCAATACAAGTGTGAAATTCAATATCCTTCTGAATATGATTTTGATTGTTCAAATATAGCTGCTCTGTCTCATCACAAAGCTGTTTAAGCTGCCCTAATTCCTCTTGCGTAGCGTACTCTGCCGCCTGAGCCGCGATCTCCGGCTCCAGCATCAGACGGACATCAAACAATTCCAGCGCCAGTTTATATTTATCTGTCAGCTTCGAGAGTCCAAGAGGATCATCCTCCCCTGTACTGGTACTGATCACGTAAGTGCCGGCTCCTCTGCGTACCTCTAATATCCCCTTTGTCACCAGCGCCTTCACCGCTTCTCTTATCGTACTGCGCCCGACTCCAAACATATCTGCCAGCACAAACTCATTGGGCAGACGTTCTCCTATATTGACCGGAGTTTTAAGAATATAATCCATCAGAGCGTCCTCAATCTGCGAACCCAGGAGCTTTTTTTCAACTTTTTGGTACATAACCGCTTCCTCTCTGTCAGGTAAAATCATCAGATGACTTTTCAATTATATAAAAATGTGCAGACTGCTGTCAAGAAAACTTTCAAATACACAAAACCTATCCTCTGCCTGCTCCGTCCCGTCCTCTTTCGAGGCATTGAAATGCCATCGCTGTCACTCAAGCTTTGTAATTACAATGAACCTACAGAACCTGCCACCGGCACTTCCTCCGGATGCTTGGCAATGCAAAAGCAGGACCATAGTCACTCTACAGTCCTGCTTTTTCCTTTATTTTTACTCCTTACTTTACGCGAACTTTTTTCTTTGCGCTGTATTTTGTGTAAATCTTCCTGCCGTCAACCGTCTTGTAAGCTCTCACTCTCACGTAATAAGTTCTCTTACTTGTCAGCCTCTTGATGATTTTTGCAGTTGCGGATGCTTTCTTTACCGTAACCTTTTTCGCTTTCCTGAAGCTGGAGCGCGTCGCATACTGGATAACATACCCTTCTGCACCTGAAACCTTCTTCCAGGTTACTTTCGCTTTCTTTTTCTGAGCTTTTACAGACTTGATCTTTACCCTTGAAGCTTTAAACTCTTTTGCCGCTACCAGCTCCTGCATCTGCTTCTTCATAGCCTCTGCCTTTTCAAGTGCTTTCTGGGCCTCGGCCAGTTTTGCGTCCGCTTCCGCCTGCGCTTTCTTCAATGCTTCCTCGGCTGCTTTCTGCGCTGCTTCTGCTCTCCGAGCTGCCTCCTCGGCTGCATTTTTCGCTGCAATCGCTTTGTCTGCTGCTGCCTGCGCTGAGGTTGCCGCCGCTTCTGCAAGCGTTGCCTGAGCTTTTGCTGCTGTCTCCGCCGCCTGTGCTGCATCCTTTGCAGCTACTGCTGCTGCTTGTGCATTTTCCGCTTCTGATTTAGCTTTTACTGCATCATCTTTAGCATTCTCAGCATCTGCTTTCGCTGCTTCCGCTTCTCTTTGTGCCGCTTCTGCTAATTCTTTTGCTTTTACTGCATCATCCTTTGCTGTCTCCACTGCCTTCTGAGCATTTTCCGCTGCTGTAGCTGCCGCCTCGGCTCTGTCTGCTGCCGTTTCAGCACCGGTCTTAGCAGCCTCTGCCGCATCTTTCGCTGTCTTGGCAGCTTCTGCTGCAGTCCGGGCAATCTCCTTAGCTGTTTCTGCCTCAGCTTTTGCTGCTTCTGCCGCCGCCTGCGCTGCCTCAGCTTTTGCTTTTGCATCTGCGGCTGCTGCGGCATCATCTTTTGCTGCCTTAGCTGCTTCTTCTGCTGCCTTCTGTGCTTTCTCTGCTGCTGCCTGCGCTTCCTCTGCTTTTGCCTGCGCTGCTTCCGCTTTATTTGCTGCTTCGACTGCGGCTGCCTGCGCTGCTTCTGCCTTTGTCTGAGAATCGGCTGCGGCTGCTGCGGCCGCTTTGGCATCTTTCTTTGCCGACTCTGCCGCTGAGGCTGCTGCCTGCGCTGCTTTTACTGCCTCTGCCAGCTCATCATCAGAAGGACCCGCTTTTTTAACTGTAATTTCAACGGTTGCTTTTACCTCCGGTCTTGCTGCACTCGCTACAGTAATAACAGCCTTGCCCTCCGCCTTTGCAGTGACAATACCGTTTTCCTCCACAAATGCAACTGCATCATTATCCGAAGTATAGATCAGTTCTTTACTGTCTGTTGTGTCTTCAGGCGTGATCTCTGCTGCGATCACATACTGCTCGCCAATATTCAATTCCTTCGTGCTGTCCGCTACAGTAATGCCAGTAATCGGTACTATCTCTGCGGAGGCATCCAGAACTGTTACTGTCACTTCTACCGTTTGAGATGCTCCCGGCGCCCACTCAAAGTCTTCCGGCAGTGAGATGGAGGCTGTCGCCTTATAAGTTCCCGGCGTTTCCGCATCATATCCTTCTACTTCCCAGATAGAAGCGTCATTTACCGGTGCAGGTCTGATACCGCTCTGTACCTCGCCGACAAGCGCTATTTTAGCCAGCTCTGCTTTCACAGCTTCAAGAGAAGTTCCCTGGCTTACTGTAATCGCTTTTTCTGCTGCAGTCACCTGTTTCACAACCACAGCTCCTGATGAGAAAATACCTGTAATATTAAAGTTATCCAGCCAGATATCGCAGTCGGTCTGTCCGCTGCCGCGATAAGAAGCCATTGTAATTCTGTTAAAGGTCGTTACCGTATTCGCAAAGATCAGCGCATTTTCCTTCGTTACCTCCGCAAGCGTCGTATCGCCGTCTTTAATTGCAAAGCTTACTTCACTTGCTGCAAAGTTGACACTTACCTCTGCATGCAGCCATTTTCCGCTGCCATTTGGAATATCCACCCAGCTCTTTGTATTGTAATCATAATACTGCAGAGTCTTATCCTTCGTCATACCATTGGACAATGCAAAGAAGGAATCTGCAACCTCTTTTACAGATGCATCATTTGCCGGCTTCACTGCGACTCCATCCTCCAGATAAAGCATACTAGGTATGGATTTTGTAACCGGTTTAATGTAGAAATCAAAGTCAAATATTGCCTGCTGCGGAATGTCATATTCTGAGTATGCCACGCGCGCGCCCCTTGTTCCATTACCTTTACCGGATGCATTGAGTGCATTTCCATTCACGCTTTCCGGATATCCTTCCGGTGCGCCGGAAACATCCTTTACGCCAAGCATTCCCGAAGCATACTGCAGATTTCCCCAGCCCTCCGGAATATTTGCAGATGCATTGAAATCCTGCATATAAGACTTGGAAAGCTGCAGCTCCAGATTCTCGATTGATGCAATCAATAATACTGTCACATCCTCGACTTCCTGCCGATCTGCATTCTCATTCGCAATTAACTTCTTTGCAAGAGTAAGTACGTTTTTCAGATCCGCCCAGCTCTTTGCTGTATAATCAGATTCGGTCTTGCTCTCTGCAAGTGCAATTGCTGCTTCCAGTGTTGCCATATCTGCAGGCTTCGCATCACCTGCTGCTTTCAGTCGGGTGATCGCATTCAGCAATGCTGCCTCGGCTGCATCTATCTTTCTCTGAAGTGCATTCGCGTCCGCTGCCGTGTTTCTTGCTGCTTCCAGAGCTGTCTGCATCGCTGCCCAGCTTTCTTCTGTATAGTCAGCCTGCTCTTTGCTCTCTGCCAACTCAATGGTACTTCTCAGCGCTGCTCTGTCGCTGTTGTTGTTAACGGTCAATACAGCGATCACCTTCGCACCGGAAGCATGCGTCGCTGTCTGTGCAGTTACCACTCCAATGCGGATCGTTCCTGCTTCCGTAACAGTCAACGTTTTGTTATCCTCGCTCATAACCGCTTGACCGGTTCCGCCAGCCACTACACTATATTTTGCAGCGCCTGCATTCTCATCCAGTGTAAACAGTCCTTCTACCCCGGACAGATCGATAACCCTGTCATTGCAGATCGCTGAACCTGCGGTATTTGTCACAGAAATTCTACCCTGATCTTCAGATGTTCTGGTCGTCACTTTCATACTTGCATTCAACCCCTGGCCGCCTACAATGACATCCAGGTAAGAATCCTCTTCCAGATCATAATTTGATGTATAGGTATAGCTAAATCCGCCCGCCGCATCACAGGTAACCTGTGCCGCATGATCCGGCTCTGCTTCGTTCTCATAGAAAGCCTGAACCGTCAGATCACTGTTTGGCTGGAAGCCTGTTCCTGTCACAGTAACCGCATCATTCTCAGCATCAATACTCAGCGCCGCCTCAGCATTCTCAGATACTGCATTTACGAACGGCAGCTTCGCATACTCAAATCCGCTATTACCTTTTCTTGTAAATACGCCAAATACCGGAGCAATCGGCTCGTCTTCATACCACATCATAAATGCAAGCTTTGTCTCTCCAGCCGCATCCACGTCATAATTTACCGTCACAGTCTCATCCACATTTGCCCCGGTCTCTTTTGCATTATAGCTTCTTTCCGTATATCCAACCATACGGTTATCCGCATCGTATGCTGCGAGCATGATGTTGAATACTCTGTCCACACTTGTGTCAATGTTTGACAGCAGGATCGGTACGCTGACGCCATCCTTGTTTATTTCTATTTTTCCGTCATCCAGAATCGGTTTCGCCATCAAAGGCTCTTCGTCCTGGATAAAATCTACTCTCGGGTTTGCCCAGATGCCAAGGTCATCCGCATTGCTGCCGTCCGCCGGATTCATTACCAGACGCAAAGCCTCATAGCTCTTTGTCTCCGTGCCTTCCAGGTAAGTCAGATCTACATTAAAGGTGTACCGATCTCTCTTCACTTCCTGTGCCCCGCTGTAATCCCAGTTGGACATAACTGGTGATACTGCAAGCTTCACCCAGCCCGCTTTCTCAAATCCAGTCTGGTTTGTCCCGTCTGCTGAAAGATCCATTCCGCTGTAATCCAACTGACCAATATTCTTATGTGCCCATACCTCAAACTGTACCGTTGGACCCTCTGCACTTTCATTTCCGGTATCCGGTTTCGCTGCCCAGTCAATACCCACATCAGAGCGGAAGATACCTGCCTTCTGACTTGAGATATCAATATCGATCACCTGCTGGGCGTTCCCGGCAAATCCATGCTCATAAGTTTCAATGACTGCATCATCCGCTGTGCCGCTCTTTCTAAGCTGCAGCTTCGTATTAGAGCTGCTTTCATCCGTGTGGATCGTTCCCGCTGCTGAATATGCATACAGAAGATTTCCGCCTCTTACAAATGCAGGCCCGGTCAGTTCCGGAATATTCACCACATCAGACAAATATGCCGTTGTTCCCGCAATTGCACTGCCTTTTGTAAAATGAATCGTGTATTCAGTCGGTGTACCATTATCATAGGATACTACTACATCGCCCGGGATTCCTGCTATTTTAGAAATCGTCACAGGGATCTCTGCTCCGCTTTCACATACATAAGCAGATACCTCCGGAAGTTTTGCTCCATAGCTCAATGTTACATCATACTCTTTCTTAGCCGGATCAAAACCTTCCAGCGCTAAACCGTTTACTTTGATCTCAATCGTATCCTCTTTCGGATCCTCAAATCCACTTCCCGGGTGCTCTGCAGGCATACATACAATTCTTGGGTTCCCCCATACACCCTGATCGTGACCGTTGGAACCATTGGACACATCCATCACAAGACGAATCGCCTGATATGCTTTTGTACTGTCCCCGTCCTCATAGAGCATCGGTACATCCGTAAACACATGCTTCGGATTACTTGCATTTCCGGTAATCTCTTTCGACTCTGAAAGCTTAACCCATCCGGAAGCTGTCCAGTCTGCTGTACCCCTGGTCGCAATTCCGGGATTGATATTCTCCGGATTCTCATAATACTCTTTTGTCAGCATGCTGACATCTTTATGCGCCCATACCTCAAATTTAATGGTAGACTTTGCATTTCCGCCTTTCATCAGCCAGTCAATACCGCCTACGCCTGAAAATGACACTGCATTACACTCAGAGATATCAATATCAATAATCTGCTCAGTATTTCCCGCGAAACCGGAGCTGTAAACAGCCTGCGTATCATTTGGTCCGGTAGTCAGTGCACCGCCGGTCTGATTCTGGTTCTGGAAAATACCACTGTAACCAGAGTAAGCATACAGCAGCTTGTTGTTTTCCGGACGAATAACCGGAGTATCCTCTGACATAGTCGGTATGGTCACGAGATCACTCAACTGCTGCTCAACATTTCCGCCTTCTTTGAAGTGAACCTCATATTCTACTTCAGATTTCAGTCCGGTGTCCGGATCTGTATATGTCACAGTCACAACCGCTGTACCCGGAAGCTCCGTCACCTGGTTATACTGAATATCCAGGGAAGACGGTCCTTTCGCAGTTACAACCGGAAGTCCGCTGTAATTTGTCGGCAGCTCTACCGTATATTCTGTCTTATCCGCCTGGAAACCGGACACAATCTTGCCATCAAAACCAATAGAAGTAATATTGGGAATCTCCGGAAGCTCTCCTAAGATTTCTTTGGATTTCTCCATCGGATCTGCACCTGCAGACAGCGGCATCAATGTATAAGAGTAGTCCAGAAGCTCCGTATCCGTCTTTCGAATAACCGCACTTACCGGCTCAGATGACCAGTCCACATTGCCTACACCCTTCTGATGTGTCAGCAGCCGCAAAGCCACATCCTCCGTTGCCTTAGCCTGCCACGGATAACGGTTGCCGGTGCGGTGTGTAGAAAGTGCAGATGCCGGATAATGCAATGCAACTGCTTCCAGTGTATCTCCCGTATATCCTTCACCGTATGTCATGCCGGCCAAAAGGCCTTCGCCCGCATCATTTGTCAGAGCAAGCCAGCGCACATCCGTCTTATTTCCATTCTCCTGCAGTCTCAAATAAGGAACAAACTGCTCGGTAACTGTGGTATCGCCCCAGACACCAATCCTATTTCCTGCTTTACGGTTCCAGTAAGTCTCACTTGGTCCTCTGCCGTACCATGTCAGATTTTCATATTCCTTCGGAACCTGCATCCACATACCATACTCACCCAACTGCAGCGGTGCCGAATCAGACGGTGTCAGTTTAGCCGTCACTACGATCGTAGCATTTCCATAGATGCTGTAGCTGGTCGCATAATCACTGCCGTTTTTCAGCTTGGCATTCACACTGACCTTCGTCATCTGCGGGATCACGGACGATACCTTCACAGACACATCCGTCATATCCTCACCCTGCTCATACCAGCCGTCATATGCTTCGCCCTTGGTCGTCCAGCCTGTACCTCCGATAGCGGCATTCTGGTCCGTCTCACCGCGGAAGAAAGAACCCACCGGAGCACGTGAAATCAGGTCTTTACCATCTACCTGATAAGTAGTCATTAAACCGGTTTCTTTATTTACGGTAACGGTAAATGCTTTTCCTTCTGCTGTCGTGCCAGTAACAGTGACCTCTTTCTCGCCATTGTTTGTCTCAACATTCGGCAGCTTTGCAAGCTCAACTACTTTGTCTGCGCCCTTTACATCAAGCTCAAACTGCTCACTGCCCTGTACATAGCCTTTGTCCGCATAGACCATATCCTTCTTCAGTCTGTACTCAATCTGAAGCAGATATTCAGCGCCTGCCTTTGGATTTGTAATCTCATATGGTACCGTCAGCTCTTTTGCGGAAGCTCCGGAAATGCTGCCTGTCGGCGGTGCCAGATTTACTTCCTCATCTGTGAAGGTTCCCGTCTGGATCACCTTTCCGTCTTCCAGAACACTCCATGTAATTTCATAATAATTTGCGTTTTTAAAACGATTGAAATTCTTCAGTGTAAATTTCTTTTCCGCCTTCTGTTCTTCTGTCTGTGCAAATTTCAAATCCTGATAACGGTATTTGATCTCATACGCCTGCGGTGACCACGTACGATCCGGGAATATAAAACCGTTGACACAGAAATTCAGGTCGTCACTGTTCTGCTTCCAGCTTGAATCAAATCCAAAATACAGATCATCCTCTGTAAGTCCGGGACCTCCCTTTCCATCCTTCGGTGTATACGCTGACTGATCTACATAATCCCAGATGAATCCGCCCTGATAGCGTGCAGATGCTTCAAAGCCATCGGTATATTTCTCAAAATCACCGCCCGTATTACCCATGGAATGCTGATATTCCATCATAATATACGGCTTGTCCGTAATGGACGGATTGTATTTCGGGTACATTGCACCGTTAATATCAACTCTCTGGTTGCCTACCCAACCCTGATAATGGATCAGCTTTTCACTGTCCAGAGCTTTGATTACATCAATCATGCGGTTAAAATTACCCTCCTGCGGGTCCGGTGCAAGTCTGTCGGATACATCCGTACCTGCCTCATTTCCCAGAGAATAGATGATAACCGATGCATTATTCTTGTCACGCATTACCATACTGGTCATACGATCCACCATGGCATTTGTATAACGCCTGTCATTACCCGGGAAAATTCTTCCGCTGTTCTTCTCATACTGCGCTTCGGATGGAATACTCATAGTACGGGCATTGTGAGACTCCACATTCACCTCGTCCATGATGTACAAACCGTACTCATCTGCCAGCTCGATCAGGTTCGGATCCGGAGGATAATGGCTGGTCCGGATTGCATTGATGTTGAGCTGTTTTGCATTCTGCACATCCTTTACAATTGTTTCATAAGGAATATAATGTCCGCCCTTCGGGTCTGCCTCGCCTCTGTTAACGCCATAAAATTCAATGTTCTGACCGTTAATACGCATCTCAGAATTAGCGCTGGTGCCTTCTATGTAAAATTCGCGGAAACCAATCCTCTTTCCTACGGTCTGCAGCGTATTTCCGTCATTATCACACAACTCCATAACCAGTGTGTACAGATTCGGCAGCTCTGCCGACCACAGCTTCGGGTTTGAAACGGATGCTTTAAGCTCTGCCGTAGCTTTCTGTCCCGCTGCCGGACGAACTGTCGTCTCCAGTCCATTTACAGCAGAAACCACCTTGCCCTGATCATCATACAAATATGCCCGCACCTTGCGCACTGCGTCCGCATCTGAAGTGTTTGTGACATCTACCTTCAAATCCAGGTATCCGGTCTCGTAATTATGCTTGTTAAAGGTCGTCTCCACATTGTAATCATAAATGGATACCTTCGGCTGCATCGTGATATAAACGTCGCGGTGTATGCCGGCATAATAAATCATATCCTGATTTTCCAGATAGCTTCCCGTGGTGTAATGATATACCTGAACGGTAATCAGATTCTCGCCTGCGTGAAGGTAGTCCGTAATATCAAACTCACCGGTTGTGAAGCTGTCCTCATCGTAGCCTACAGCCTCGCCGTTCACATACAGATAATACCCGGACTCAACACCGAGGAATGTGATCACAAATCGTTTACCGATATCCTTCTCATCGATATTGACCGTTCTCATGTAAGTACCTACCGGATTGTAAGCGCTCGGCGCCGCAGATCCGTTTCCCTTGGACTGCTTCGAAACACCATTACCGGATGCCTCCCACGGATAATCCTGGTTATTATAAATCGGCCAGTCAATTTCTGTCCCTTTCCATCCGGCATACTGCATATTCGTCTGCCAACTGGATGGCACCGTGATATCAAAATAGTTATCCGGGATACTGGTAACTCCCTCTACATTTGGCTTGTCCGCCGGCTTGGACACCCAGTAAAACTTCCAGGTTCCATCCAGATCAATGTAGTTTGGAGAACTCTTACCCAAACGCAGCGTTGGGTTTTGCCTTGCAGATTCCACATCATTAAATGGAATCACCAGTGCTCTGGCATCTGTTTGTCCGATCCGGACATCTTCCGGTGTCGTCCACTCATTGCCGGTCACTGTCGCCGCATTGACAGAAACAGGTGTTTTCGTCCACGCGGTCCCCAACACCGCGAGAAGCAAAAACATTGTCAATGCAAGTTTCTTCTTCATTCCTTTCATCTTTGACCTCTTTTCCGCATCGGGCTCCAATTTGCCATCTTAAGCACCGCAAAACTTAAAATCTGCAAACCGTAACACCTGCTTATTATTACATCTTCATTATAAATAAATCCGTACACGAAATCAACGAAAAAAATGCATTCTTTCAATGGGTAGTTGGCTTTAAAATCTCCACTTCAGCTTCATCAGAAAGCTTTTGCAGAAGATTTTCCAGGTACTCTTCCTCGGGAGTTTGACAGTTGAATAGCTTTCATTAATCCGCAAACCCGCATGGTTGCG
>ERZ809224.1459-NODE-1459-length-17197-cov-9.349609_pt1 | contig 17197 bp, 14 predicted proteins | sample MGYA00520513_ERZ809224 | MGnify/ENA primary metagenome ERZ809224 (study PRJEB31576, sample SAMEA3212658) | Homo sapiens | biome: human-gut; feature: human gut; material: fecal | place: Sweden | collected 2012 ... | reverse complement strand
AGAAATTTGTTACCATACCGGATACGGTGATTTTGCCCTTGGGGCTGGGACGGGCCGATCTGACCGACCTGCTGGAGGGCCTGGCCATGCGGGCCGACTTGGGCGGGGTGCTCCTCTGGCCGGACCTACCTGCGGGGTGGGACAGATCGGCCATTGTGGGTTCCCTTCCCCTGGACAAGGGCCTGAACGCCCCCACCTGGCGGAAAACCATGGAGCTTATTATTGCAAGGGCGGAACAGCGGGAATAGAAACAGCGCAGCCGCGGGCAATTCTGCCCGCGGCTGTGCTTTCCGGTCTGATTTTTCTGTGCTTTGCGGTACGGGCGGTGCGTGCCGCCGGTCACTTCTTTGCCTGTTTCACCTTTTTGAACTCGGTCTTGGCGTACTTGCACCAGGGGGTGAGGGGGCATTCCCCGCACCTGGCGGTGCGGGCGGTGCACACCGCCCGGCCGTGGAGCACCATGCGGTGGCAGAAGTTGTTGGACTCCTCCGGGGGGAGCACCTTTCTCAGCTGCGCCTCCACCTTGGCCGGGTCCTTGGTGCCGTCGGTGAGGCCCAGCCGCCCGGTGATGCGGATGCAGTGGGTGTCCGCCACCACCACGCCGGGGGCGTCGTACACGTCCCCTAAGATGAGGTTGGCGGTCTTCCGGCCCACCCCGGGCAGCTTGAGCAGCTCCTCCATGGTGCCGGGCACCTTGCCGCCGTAGTCCCGCAGCAGCATCTGGGCGGACAGGACGATGTCCCGGCTCTTGGCCCGGAAGAAGCCGCAGGAGTGGATGTACTGGCCAACCTCCTCGATGTCCGCCTCGGCGAAGTCCTGAAGGGTGGGGTAACGCTGGTATAGGGCAGGGGTAACTTTGTTTACCCGCTCGTCGGTACACTGGGCGGACAGGCGCACGGCGAAGAGCAGCTCATAGTCCTTGTCATATTCCAAAGAGCAGATGGAGTCCGGGTAGAGGACCTTGAGGGCGTCCACCACGGATCTTACGTCGGCTTTTTTCATCCATTTTCACCTCTATGGCAAGGATAACACAAAAACGGACGGAAAGAAAGTGAGTTTTTTCGGGAATGACAGTTGTTTCTGACGGAGAAACAGGCTATAATGGATTTCATCGAACCTGAATGATACTGGATCAGAAAGGCGGAGGAGTTCCTATGGTTTTAGAGTACATGGATTTCGTGGAGCGGTTCGACCCCCAAGTGGGGGAGGCCATCCGGGCAGAGTACCAGCGCCAGTGCGACAACATCGAGCTGATCGCCTCGGAGAACATCGTGTCCGAGGCGGTGCTGGCCGCGGCGGGCAGCGTGCTCACCAACAAGTATGCGGAAGGCTACCCCGGCAAGCGGTACTACGGCGGCTGCCAGTGCGTGGACATCGTGGAGAACCTGGCCATTGAGCGGGCCTGCCAGCTCTTCGGCGCGAAGTTTGCCAACGTGCAGCCCCACTCCGGCGCCCAGGCCAACTACGCCGTCTATATGGCCCTGTGCCAGCCCGGGGACACGGTGCTGGGCATGAACCTGGACCACGGCGGCCACCTGACCCACGGCAGTCCGGTGAACTTCTCCGGAAAGTACTTCAAAATGGTGTCCTACGGGGTAGACGAGACCACCGGCCGCATCGACTACGACGCGCTGGAGCGGGTGGCCAAGCAGTGCAAGCCCCGCATGATCATCGCCGGCGCCTCCGCCTATCCCCGCGTCATCGACTTTCAGCGCTTCCGGGCCATCGCCGACGAGGTGGGGGCCTACCTGTGGGTGGACATGGCCCACATCGCCGGCCTGGTGGCCACCGGGCTTCACCCCTCTCCCATGCCCTATGCCCACGTGGTATCCACCACCACCCACAAGACCCTCCGGGGCCCCCGGGGCGGCATGCTGCTCACCAACGACGAGGAGCTGGCCAAGAAACTCAACTCGGCCATCTTCCCCGGCTCCCAGGGCGGCCCCCTCATGCACGTTATCGCCGCCAAAGCGGTGGCCCTGGGAGAGGCCCTCAAACCAGAATTCAAGACCTACCAGGAGCAGGTGGTGAAGAATGCCGCCGCCCTGGCCCAGGGCTTGGTAAACCGGGGGATGAAGCTGGTGTCCGGCGGTACGGACAACCACCTGGCCCTGGTGGACCTGCGGGATATGGGAGACCTCACCGGCAAGGAGTTGGAGCGCCGCCTGGATGAGGTGCGCATCACCGTGAACAAGAACAAGGTGCCCGGCGACCTCCGCTCCCCCTTCCAGACCAGCGGCATCCGGGTTGGCAGTCCTGCCGTCACCAGCCGGGGCTTCACCGAGGCGGATATGGACCGGGTGGCGGAGTACATCGCCCTGGCCGCCACCGATTTTGAGGCCAGCAAGGACAGAATCCTGGCCGGAGTGCAGGCCCTTACCGCCGCCCACCCCATCTACCGCTGAATACGCTGCCAGGAGGGCGTGGATTGCCTATTTGGGATCAGCACTTCGTAAAGGTGGCAACAAGACAAAATATTTCACCCTGAATTTTATAGAGTAAAATACCGAAAGCACACCAATTTCTCCAATGAAAGTGAGAATTGGTGTGCTTTTTTCTTGCTTCTCTCTTTCTGGGGTATAATGAATGGTGAAACCTTACACTAAGTCAGGAGAGACGTTATGATGAGTAAAATCACGTTGCAGGATTTGGACCGATTCCGAAATCATTTGCGCCGGCAGGAACGCAGTCCCGGCACGGTGGAGAACTACCTGCGCTACGCCCGGGCCTTCGCCAGCCGGCTGGAGGGCAGGAGGGTGACCAAGGAACTGACGGCGGCTTGGAAGGAGGAGATGGTTGCCCGGGGCTACGCCCCGGCCACCGTCAACGCCATGCTGGCGGCGGTCAACAGCCTGCTGGCCTTCCTTGACCGGAAGGACTGCCAGGTGAAGTTTCTGAAGGTCCAGCGCAGGCTGTTCCGGGATCCGGCCAGGGAGCTGACGGGGGAGGAGTACCGCAGGCTGCTGGACACCGCCCGGGCCCGGGGGAGGGAGCGGCTGGCCCTGCTCATGGAGGCCATCTGCGCCACTGGGATCCGGGTGAGCGAGGTAAAGTACCTCACCGTGGAGGCGGCCAAGGCCGGGCGGACGGATGTGGCCCTCAAGGGCAAGGTGCGCACCATCCTCATCCCAAACAAACTGTGCCGCAAACTGCTGAAGTACGCGAAGAAAAACAAGACCGCCTCCGGCGAGATCTTTCTCACCAGAAGCGGGAAAAGTCTGTCACGGCGACAGATATGGTGTGAACTGAAATCCCTTTGCAGTCAGGCCGGGGTGGAGCCCTCCAAGGTCTTTCCCCACAACCTGCGCCATCTCTTCGCCCGGTGCTTCTACCGGGCCACCCGGGACGTGGCCCGGCTGGCGGACGTGCTGGGCCACAGCTCCATCGACACCACCCGGATCTACCTGATTTCCACCGGGGTGGAGCACGCCCGAATCCTGGACCGGCTCCGGCTGACCTCATAGGACAAAATCCGCATTTTGTCTGCAATCAAAGCGTCTGAGTATGGATACATATCCCAATTATAAAGCAAGTTTACCATTAAAACACGAAAAAATCAATCCTTATCACAAAAAAGAACATAAAAATCCAAGCCGGAGACAAGAGTGAGCTTTCCCCGGCCAATGCTTCATGCAGATTTATGATGATTTCGCCGCTCATTAGAGCGGTATTTCTTTTTCTACAATAAAATTGGCTTGATAAGGAACAAAATGCGGATTTTGTCCCAAGAAACGAAAATAAAATCATTGAAGGAGGAACTTTGGTGAAGCGCATCTGGATCGGACTTTTGACCCTGTGCTTGACCGGGCTGATCTGGCCCTGGGCGACGGCGGACGAAGAAGAAACTGGAACTCTGGATTTGTCGACTGGCTCTATTGTAATTGCGGAAAGCGGAACCTACTTCATCCAGCAGGATGGGGAAACTCCGACTAAGAACACGATCACAGTGCAACAAGGGGTGACAGCGGCTGTCACCCTCTCCGGCGTGAATATCGAGGCGGCCAGTGGGGCCGCCATTTCTGTGGCCGCCGGGGCGGAGCTGACGCTGATCCTGAAGGGAGAGAACTACGTCACCGGCGCGGATGGCTACGCCGGGATTTCTACAATCGCGGCATGGGATGATAGTAATGAGGAAAATCCCTTTGATCCCGAAAATTCCAGTCACCTGATTATCAACGGAGACGGCAGTCTCACCGCCCGGGGCGGTGACGCTACCAGCATCTGCGGTGCCGGCGCCGGCATCGGCGGTGACGGATTCGGAGATTTCAACAAATATGGCGGCAACTTTGGCGTGGTAGAGATTCAGGGCGGCACCATTGTAGCAACTGGCGGTGCATCTGAACCAGATGGCGCGGTTTCAAGTAAGAGTGGTGCCGGTGCTGGCATCGGTGGAGGCGGTGCCTATCATTCTGATACCAGTACAAATACGGATACATGGTGGGAATATGCTGGAACAATAAAAATATCAGGCGGGAAGGTCACCGCAACCGGTGGGGAGGCAGTGACTTCCTACTATGTGTGTGGAGGCGCTGGCATTGGAAACGGTAGTTATAACAGCGGTAAAAACACGTACGGAACATTTCTGACTATCGAGATCACCGGCGGCGAGGTAACCGCGACCGGAGCGGTGTCAGCCGCAGGTATCGGCGGAAGCTTTAACGGTTCCAGCGGCCCCATTACCATTGGCGGAACCGCACAGGTGACTGCCACCGGCAATGCAGACGGTCAATGGGGCGGTGCGGGGATTGGCGCGGGTGACAACGGTTACAGCAAACCCATTATCATCGAGGGGGATGCCCAGGTCGTTGCGGAAGGCAGCGGCTATGCGGCGGGCATCGGCGGAGGCGGTAACGGCGGCGGAGCCACGGAAATCATCATTCGAGGCAATGCCGATGTTATTGCTTCTTCCCCTTACGGTGCAGGCATTGGCGGAGGATATTCTAGCTGGTGGACCAATGCAGTTAATTGTGGCACAATAACGCTGAATAGTACTGGAACAATTGTTGCCTATAGCCAATATAGCTCACATGCCATTGGTGTGGGTGATGGTGAAGAACCCACGGAAGGTCAGAATAGACTAATTGTGGGCCCGAACACCGGAGAAGTCTGGATGTATAACAGAAGCAGTATGCAGCCAGTATTTTTCGGCCATGATGAAGGAGAGACCATTGAATTGGCTGACGGCGTCACCGCCATCTGGTACACCCATGGTGCGGAAGTGGAAAACTTTCCCAGCAAGGGTACAGCGAGTAGTTTTGATGAGAACAAGACATATGATTGGAACCACAATGCTGATGAAAGAGAACTTGCTATCTTAGCCAATGAGACAGAGCTGGCCTCCCACATCTATCACAAGGACCACACCCTGCAAAACTGGGCCCATTTCCGGGTGTCACCCACCTATTCCATCTCAGTTGACTCGGCAGCTCTGGACTTCGGCACCGTGGACATCGGCTACACCCAGCCTGCGGCCCAGCCTGTGACCATTACCAACACGGGCAACCAGGAGCTGACGGTGACCCTGCCCACCAGCGGGAACTATACGATTTCCGGAAGCGGCGAAAGGTGGAGCGGTGACAGCATTGCGCTGGCCACAGGCGCCGCCGCCACCTTCACCGTCCAGCCCAACACGGGTCTCGGGACGGGAACATACGATGAGACACTGACGGTAACCGGGACGAACGGCGGCAATTCCGCCCAGGCGTCTGTGTCCCTGACCTTCACCGTGGAGCAGCCCTACATTCCCCCGGTAGTGACCTATTACATCAATGCCGGGGCAGGGGAGAACGGCTCCATCAGCCCCAGCGGGCAGGTGGCCGTGCCAGCGGGCGGCAGCCGGACCTTCACCATCACCGCCGACGAGGGCTACGAGATCGCCGACGTGCTGGTGGACGGGGTGAGCGTGGGCCCGGTGGGCAGCTACACCTTCTCCAATGTGCGAGCCAACCACACCATCTCCGTCATCTTCCGGGATGCGGATGGGGTGGCCGATCCCGATGACACCGGAGTGTCCGACTGGCTGGATACGAATAATCACAACGCCTATCTCCAGGGATACGGCAATGACTTGTTTGCCCCTGATGCCGGAATGACCCGTGCGGAAGTGGCCCAGATGTTCTACAATCTGCTGCGAAACCAGAATGTGACGGTTACGGTTTCCTTTGAGGATGTACCCGATGGCAAGTGGTATACAGACGCGGTGAACACACTGGCCTCTCTGGGAATAATCCAGGGAGCCGGGGACGGGAAGTTCTATCCCAATAGCCCCATTACTCGTGCGGAGTTCGTGGCCATTGCTATGCGCTTTACAAAGGGAGACGTGGCCGGGGATGTGAATTTCACAGATGTAAGCCCCAGCAGTTGGTATTACAAGTCCGTGGTAGGCGCGGTGAACTATGGCTGGATCGTGGGATATGGCAACGGCTTATTTGCTCCAAGAGCCAGCATCAGCCGTGCTGAGGTGACCACGATTGTGAACCGGATGCTGGGACGCAGTGCAGATCGGGTATATGTAGACGGTCATTTGGACGAATTAAAACAGTTCAGCGATGTGACCAGGGGCTGGGCTTTCTATCAAATCATTGAGGCCACCAACAGCCATACCCATACCATTACGAATGGCCAGGAAACCTGGACAGGGTTAAGCTGAGCTGGAGCAGATGCTCCTGGTATGAGGGTGCCCATTTGATGGAAATTTTCCAGGATCAACTTCAGAGCGCTTGGTTCACCAGGGCAATGCTTAGCTGGTCAAAGCGGTGCGGCAACCATACAGGGTTGTCCGCACCGCTTTTTGTTTGAACACCTGATGAGGGGAGAAATAACATAGCCAGAGCCTTGCCCTCCATGAAGGCAATGGGGGGATCTGGTGGCGGCTGCTCAATGGACTCAAACTACTTTCCGCCCGTTGAGCACCACGCCCAGGATGTGGGTGTCGCTCACCATGGGGTCACCGTCGCACAGGACCATGTCGGCGTCCTTGCCCGCCTCCAGGGAACCCACCCGGTGGGCGATGCCCAGGTGCTTGGCGGGGTTGATGGTGATGGCCTGGAGGGCCTGGAAGGGGTCCATCCCCGCCTTCACCGCCAGCCCGGCGCACAGGGGCAGGTACTGCTGAGGGATGACAGGGGCGTCGGTGATGATGCTCACCTGGCAGCCCGCACGGGCAAGCACCCCGGGAGTTTCAAAGGTCTTGTTGGCCAGCTCGATCTTGCTGGCGTTGGTGAGGGTGGGGCCCACCGCTACCGGGAAGCCGGAGCGGGCTACGATGTCAGGGATGAGGTGGCCCTCGGTGCAGTGCTCCAGAGTCATCTTCACGCCAAACTCTTTGGCGATGCGAATGGCGGTGCAGATGTCATCCGCCCGGTGGGCGTGAGCCTTCAGAGACAGCTCGCCTTTGAGTACCGGGATTAAAGCCTCCAGCTTCATGTCAAAGGCGGGCTTTTTCATGGGATCGTCCCCGGCAGCCTCCTTCCGGGCCAGGTAGTCCCGGGCCTTGAAGAGCATCTCCCGCAGCTTGGCGGCGGTGGTCATCCGGGCGGAGTCCCCCTTGTCCCGGTAGACCCTCTTGGGGTTCTCTCCAAAGGCGCACTTCATGGCCACCTCAGCCTTGACTACCATGTCATCCACGCAGTTGCCCCAGGTTTTGACGGCTAGGAAGGTACCTCCCAGTACGTTGGCACTGCCAGGACCAACCCCCACAGTAGTGACACCGCCCTGCAGGGCCATAGCCACGCCCTGGTCTTGGGGGTTGAAGCTGTCGATGCCCCGCAGATGGGCGGCCACAATGTCACCCATCTCGTTGTAGTCCCAGCCCTCCACACCCATGCCGTAGTTGTCCAGGCCTAAGTGGCTGTGGGCGTCGATGAAGCCGGGGTAAACCCGCAGTCCGGCGGCGTCGATGACCTGCTCACCGTCGGCAGGGGAGACGCGGGGGCCAACAGAGCACAGTTTGCCGTCTTGAATGGAAAGGTCACCCTCGTAGGGAACGGGGGTAACTCCATCGTAGATCAGCGCGTTTTGAATGAGCATGCTTGGTTCCTCCTCGTATAATGTTCAGATGATTTGGCTGTGTCAGCCGTAAAGGGACAGAATGATACAAATTTCGACCGGGAGGGTGGAAAGGGCGGTAGATTCAGGGAGGTGTATCGACCATCAAGCGGTCAAATCCGAACAATGTAGCCGTCCTTCCGCTTAGCCGCCGGTTTGGCAGGGGCGGCGGGGTAGCCCAGGGCGATGGCTCCCACACCCCGCAGGGTGTCCGGCAGGTTCCACTCCCGCAGGAGTGCCTTGCCCTCGTCGCTGTCAAAGATCTCCCGTTCCCGATTGACCCAGACCGAGCCCAGGTCCAGAGCATGGGCGGCCAGCATCAGGTTTTCCAGCACGCAGCTGCCGTCCTCAATGAAGGTCTTGGCGTTCCCGTCGGCCAGGACGATCACGATGACGGGGGCGCCGTAGTAGGGGTCGGAGTCGGCGCCCATCACTGCGGCGTTGAGCCGGGATAGCCGCGCCCGATACTCGGGACTGGTGACGGCCACGATGACCGGAGACTGCCGGCCCATGGCAGTGGGGGCGTAGGTGCCCGCCTCCAGCACCTCGTCCAGCAGCTCCTCGGGCACCGGGTCGGACCGGTAGGCGCGCACGCTGCGCCGGGTCTTGATGAGGGTGAGCAGGTCCTGATTCATAGGGATACCTCCCTTTCGCTTTTTCTATTTAAAGTATAGGTGCCATGACCGTTGATGTCAAGGCTTTGGATCCGGGAAAAGAGGGCACATTCGCTTGCATGCAGCCATGGGGTGTGCTAAAATGAACCGAAACGGGGCGGCTGCCCCGGGGGCGGTCAGAGGTGCCGCCCGCAGACCGGACGGGGATGATGGAACACACAGGAGGTGTGGCGCATGATGTATCAGCCCTTGGCGGACCGGATCCGGCCCCAGACCCTGGACGAGGTGGTTGGGCAGAGGCATATTCTGGGGGAGAACGGCCTGCTGCGCCGAGTCATTGAGAGCGGTAAGATCCCAAACATGGTATTCTACGGTCCTTCGGGCACGGGTAAGACCACGGTGGCCAACATCATTGCCAACCGGTCGGGCCGGGCCCTGCGGCGGCTCAACGCCACCACTGCCTCCCTGTCCGATGTGCGGGACATCATGGACGAGGTGGGCACCCTGCTGGCCCCCAACGGGGTACTGCTTTATTTAGATGAGATTCAGTATTTTAATAAGAAGCAGCAGCAGTCCCTGCTGGAGTTCATTGAAAACGGTAAGATTACCCTCATCGCCTCCACGACGGAGAATCCCTACTTCACCATCTTCAACGCCATCCTGTCCCGTTCCACCGTGTTTGAGTTCAAGGCCCTCACAGCGGAAGATATCCTGCCGGCGGTGGACCGGGGCCTGCGCCTCATGGGGGAAGAGTTGGGGGTGCAGGTGGCGTGTGAGGAGGGTGTTCGGGAGAAGCTGGCCGCCGCCAGCGGTGGGGATGTGCGCAAAGCGCTGAACGCAGTGGAGCTGCTAATGAACGCCGGGCGGATCAGCCAAGGAACGGTCCACATCACCCTGGATGACGCAGCTGTGGTGGCCCAGCGGTCAGCCATGCGGTACGACCGGGAGGGGGATGAGCACTTTGACACCGCCTCCGCCCTGATGAAGTCCCTGCGGGGCTCCGACCCGGATGCCGCCCTGCACTATCTGGCCAGGCTGCTGGAGGCGGGGGACCTGATCACCGCCATCCGGCGGCTGCTGTGCTCGGCCAGCGAGGACATCGGGCTGGCCTACCCCCAGGCGGCGGCCATCGTCAAGGCCTGCTGTGACAGCGCGTTGCAGCTGGGCCTGCCAGAGGCCAAGCTGCCCCTGGCTCAGGCAGTCATCCTGCTGGCTACCGCCCCCAAGTCCAACAGCGTGTGCGCCGCCATTGACGCAGCCATGGCCGACGTGCGGGCGGGGAATACGGGGGACTATCCCCGACACCTGCAGAACGTCCATGCGGACGGTACAGGCTTTGAGCGGGAGCAGGGCTACCTATACCCCCACAACTACCCCAACCACTGGGTGCGGCAGCAATACCTGCCCGATGCCATCAAGGACCGGGTGTACTATCAGTATGGCCCCAACAAGAACGAGCAGGCCGCCAAGGCCTACTGGGATAAGATCAAAGGAAACTGAAAGGCGGTGGCGGTATGCCCATGGATATCCATGTGGGAGATGTGTTGGAACTGAAGAAGCAGCACCCCTGCGGCAGCAAGGAGTGGAAGGTGCTCCGGGTTGGGATGGATTTTAAGCTGAAGTGCGTCGGCTGCGGCCACGAGCTGATGATCCCCCGGAGCAAGGCGGAGAAGGCCGTAAAGAAAGTGAAGCGGGACGGGGGAGAGACGGTATGAAGGAGTTCTGGAGCGGCCGCATCCGGGATGCGGTGCCCTATGTCCCCGGGGAGCAGCCCCGGGAGGGAAAGTTCATCAAGCTCAACACCAACGAGTGTCCCTATCCGCCCTCTCCCAGGGTGGTGGAGGCCATCCGTCAGGCAGCGGGGGACGAGCTGCGGCTCTACCCGGACCCGGAGTGCCTGGCCCTGCGCCGGGCCATCGCCAAGCGGGAGGGGTTAAAGCCGGAGCAGGTGTTCTGCTCCAACGGGTCGGATGAGGTGCTGGCCTTTGCCTTCCAGGCATTTTTTGACCCGGAGCGGGAGATCGTGTTCCCCCGGATCACATACAGCTTTTATCCGGTTTATACCGATTACTTCGGCCTGCGCTGCCGCCGGGTGCCCATGAACCCGGACTTTTCCGACCCGGTGGATGAACTGTGCGGGAGTAACGGCGGCGTGGTGCTGTGCAACCCCAACGCCCCCACGGGCATCGCCGTGGGGCTGGACGTGGTGGAGAAGCTGCTCCGGGCCAACCCGGACGTAGTGGTCATCGTGGACGAGGCCTACGTGGACTTTGGCGCCCGCAGCGCCGTACCCCTGATCGACACGTACCCCAATCTGCTGGTGGTGCAGACCGCGTCCAAGTCCCGGGCCCTGGCGGGGCTCCGGGTGGGCTGGGCCATGGGTCAGGAAAACCTCATCAGCGGCCTGCGGTGCGTGCGGGACTCCATCAACTCCTACACCGTGGACCGGGCCGCCCAGGCGGGGGCCCGGGCAGCCATCGAGGACGAGGATTATTTTCAGTCCATCCGCCGTCGGGTGATGGACACTCGGGAGCGGACGGCGAAAGTATTAAAGCAAATGGGCTTTATAGTCCTTCCCTCCCAGGCCAATTTCCTGTTTCTCTCCCACCCAAACCATGGGGGAAAGGAGCTGCTGGATGCCCTGCGGGAGCGGGGGATCCTGGTGCGGTGGTGGAGCGACCCACCGATCGAAAACTGGCTGCGGGTGACCATCGGCACCGACGAGGAGATGGAGGAGTTTGCGCGTGGAATGCGAGAGATTGTCTCGTGAGCCGGTGCTGGAGATAACATTCTGGAGATGGAGGATATGGGTATGAAGAAAGACGTGGGACTGGTGGGTATGATCCTGGCGCTGCTGGCCGCCGTGATCTGGACGGCCAACTGTATCGTCTTGCTGTTGTACGCGGGTGAGGCTACGCCGGTGAGGGTCATTCTCATTGTGGATGCGGTATGCGCGATTATCTGGTGGATCGTGTTCATGGTGGCGGTGCTGGTGCGCCGGAAGAATCGGAATCAGGCGGAGCATGAACCTCAGAAAAGGAAATAGAATCGGGAGAAACCTGGAACAGAGGGAAAGACCTTTGGCTGGCGGCCAAAGGTCTTTTTTCCTTCCTGGACTCGCTTTGACCTTTTTTGAAGACGCGAAGGGGTATAATCATCCGTGACAGCCCAGTCCAGGTTGTCATCCACGTTCAGGAGGGAGGGAGCCCAGGTGGCGGGAGAGTCGGTGACAGTGATTTACATAGACCTGCTGTTCCTGCTCAACTTTGTTGCCAATTACCTGCTCCTACTGGGTTCTGGGCGGATGGCTGGAGCTGTGCTTTACCGCCTGCGTATTGCGGTGGGCGCGGCGCTGGGAGCCGTGTATGCGGCGGCTGTGTTTCTGCCTGGTTGCGGGTGGCTGGCGGCGTGGCCATGCAAGCTGGGGTCGGGAGTGCTGATGGTTTTGACTGCGTTTGGCGCGGGTAAGAGGCTGCTCCGGTCCAGCGTGCTTTTTTTTGTTGCCTCCGCAGCCTTGGCGGGAGGAATTCTGGCAGTAGAGCTCTTAGGCGGCACCAGCCTGACGGTGGCCAACGGGGTATTCTACAGCTATATGGATCTGCGGCTTTTGCTGCTGCTGTTCATCCTGTGTTATTTTATTCTCTCCCTGTTCTTCCAGGGGATGGGCAGGCATGGAAGACGTGAACTGACCGACATCCAGATTATATTCGAAGGTGAACAGATTAGTTTGACAGCTCTGATTGATTCTGGACACACACTAACTGACCCGGCAACGAACCGCCCGGTGACCGTTGTGGACTGTGGCTGTTTTGCTAAGCTGCTCCCCTCTGAGGTCCGGGCAGACGAGCCCGTGGAATCGCTGAGGCGCTGCCAGAATTTCGGCATCAAGGGAGCGCGGCTGATTCCTTACCGGGCGGTGGGAGTGGAGTGCGGCATGCTGCTGGCGCTGAAAGTAGATCAGATCCGTGTGGGGGGAAGGGCGCAGAGAAGTGTGCTGGTGGCCCTATCTCCCACGCCGGTGGGAGATGGGGAAGGCTACCAGGCGCTGGTTGCCCCTGCGCTTGGTGGCGAGGGATCGGAGCGCTCCAGTGCGTGAGAGATTGCCGAATATGTCTGGATTTTAAGAATTGGGATTACAGCATGGACAGTTGGCGGAATGGAGGAACGATATGGTCATCACAGGGAAACTGTACCTAGGAGTGCGCAGGTTACTTTCCGCGCTGGGCATTGCTCTTCCCGGAACGATTTACTATATCGGCGGTAGCGACACCCTGCCCCCGCCGCTCACCCGCCAAGAAGAGGCAGAGTTGCTCCAAAAGCTGGAGCAGGGGGAGCGGGACGGACCGGCCCGGGCCAAGCTCATCGAGCACAACCTGCGCCTGGTGGTGTACATTGCCCGCCGGTTTGAGAATACGGGGGTGGGGATTGAGGACCTGATCTCCATCGGCACCATTGGTCTGATCAAGGCGGTGGAGACCTATCAGCTGGCCAAGAATATCAAACTGGCCACCTATGCCTCCCGGTGCATTGAAAACGAGATCCTCATGTACCTGCGCAAGAACGCCAACCGCCGGGGGGAGGTCTCCCTGGACGAACCGTTGAACACCGACTGGGACGGCAACGAGCTGCTGCTGTCTGACGTGCTGGGTACGGAGAGTGACGTGATTGAAAAGCCCTTGGAGGATGATGTGGACCGAGATCTGCTGCTGCGGGCAGTGGCACAACTGCCCCAGCGGGAGCGGACTATCATCACCATGCGCTTCGGCCTGGGCGGCGGCCGGGAGCGGACCCAGAAGGAAGTGGCTGACCTGCTGGGCATCTCCCAATCCTATATCTCTCGGCTGGAGAAGCGGATTATCCACCGGCTCAAGCGAGAGATCCTGCAAATGATGTAGGGGAAAAGTCCATCGAAAGTGGTCTGACGATAAAAAATAAAGCTCGCCCAGCCATTGTATGAAAGGGTTACCACCGGAAATACTGAATCTATCCGGTTCAGAGCGAGGTGAGGGCGTGCAGGGCAAGGTGGAGATATGCGGCGTCAATACCGCCAAGCTGAAGGTGCTGAAAAGCGAGGAGAGCCTGGAGCTGCTCCGGCGGACCAGGGAGGGCGATCAGCAGGCCCGGGAGGAGCTGATCTCCGGCAACCTCCGGCTGGTCCTTTCCGTGATCCAGCGGTTTTCCGGTCGGGGAGAAAACGTGGATGATCTGTTCCAGGTAGGGTGTATCGGCCTGATCAAGGCCATCGACAACTTTGATGTAAACATGGATGTGCGCTTCTCCACCTATGGGGTACCCATGATCATCGGCGAAATCCGACGCTATCTCCGGGACAACAGCGCCATCCGGGTGTCCCGGTCCATCCGGGATACGGCCTACCGGGTGCTCCAGGCGAAGGAGGCCTATCAGGCGGAGCACCAGCGGGAGCCCACGGTGGACCAGATCGCCCAGCGGCTGGGACTGAAGCGGGAGGACGTGGTCATGGCGCTGGATGCGGTGGTGGAGCCAGTGTCCCTGTTTGAACCCATCTATTCCGACGGGGGAGATACCGTGTGCGTGATGGACCAGGTGCGGGACAAGAAGAACACCGACGAGGCATGGCTGGAGCACATTGCCCTGGAGGATGCCATCTCCAAGCTCAGCCAGCGGGAGCAGCGGATCCTGGCCCTGCGGTTCTTCCAGGGAAAGACCCAGACGGAGGTGTCTGCGGAGGTGGGGATCTCCCAGGCCCAGGTGTCCAGATTAGAGAAAAATGCGCTCAATCAGATCAAAAAGGAATTGTGAGGCGCAACAGTGCCGAAACAAGATAGCCGAGGGACAGATTCAGAGAGAAACATCCGGCGGGAAGTGGCGACAGAAACCACTTCCCGCCGGATGCATTTGAGAACGGGAAATTATGCTTTTGGGGAAGTGTGACGGGTTGTCCAGGCATGCCGGAGGACGCCGGCTTTTTCCCGGCTTTGCACGGCGGGCTCTTCTGCAGCGGACTCCTGCTCCGCCGCAACCCGGATGACGGGCAGGTCCCGGCGTAGACGGGAGACGCAGGCCACACAGGCGGGGATGAGAAACAGGTCGGCGCAGATCCATGCGGCGGGAGAGGCGAAGCAGGCGGCGGTGTAGCCAAACAGGGGAACCAGGAAATGCCCCACCGCAGTGCGGGCAACCATCTCCAGTACACCGGCTAAGATAGCAAAGACGCTGAAGCCCATACCCTGGATGGAGAAACGCAGGATATTCACCAGGGCCAGGGGGAAGAAGAAGGCGCAACTGATCAAGACATACTGGCTGGTGAGAGAGCGCAGCAGTTCCAGCTCCGGTTCGGCGGGATCCAGGAACAGCATGGCGCATTGGCCGGAGAAGAGCGTCATGGCTCCAAAGAGCGCCACGGCGCAGATGGCGCCCAGCAGGGCGCAGGAGCGGATGCCCTTGCCCAGCCGTTCCAGGCGCATGGCACCCACGTTCTGTCCGCAGTAGGTGGCCATGGTGGCCCCCATGGCGTCATAGGGGCAGGCCAGCAACTGGTAGAGCTTACTTCCCGCCGCTACCGCCGCCACATAGGTGCTGCCCAGAGCGTTGACGGCAGACTGAAGGACGATGGAACCGATGGCGGTGATGGAGTACTGCAGACCCATAGGCACACCCATTCCGCACAGGGTCCTGCAGGAGTCGGAATTCAGTGCGCGCTCCTGGCGGGACATGCGCAGGACCGGAAATTTCCTGATCATATAGGCCAGACAGGCCACGCCGGAGACTCCCTGGGAGATCACCGTGGCGATGGCGGCTCCCGCCACCCCGGTGTCAAACCACAGGATGAGGGCGAAATCCAGCCCAATGTTCAGCAGGGAAGCCAGGGCCAGGAAGTACACCGGGGTCCGGCTGTCCCCCAGGGAGCGGATGATACCGGCCAGCAGGTTGTACAGGAAGGTGGTGGGGATGCCCATGAAGATGATGAAGATGTATGCGTAGGCGTCGGCGTAGATGTCCGCCGGGGTGTTCATGACGGTGAGGATGGCGTCGCAGAAGATGCCGGTGAGGACGGTGAGCACCACCGAGAAGCCCAGGGCCAGATAGGCGGCGTTGGCCACGAACCGCCGCATGTGGCTGAAATCTCCGGCGCCCATCCTCTGGGCCACGGGGATGGCGAAGCCGCTGCACACCCCGGTACAGAAGCCGATGACGAAAAAGCTGATGGAGTTGGTGGAGCCCACCGCGGCCAGCGCCTGGGCCCCCAGCAGCTTTCCCACGATCATGGTGTCCATCAGGTTGTAGAACTGCTGGAACAGTAGGCCCAGCAGAGTGGGCAGGGCAAAGCTGAGGATGAGCTTCATGGGATTGCCTTGGGTAAGATCTCGGGTCACGGGAACCGCCTCGCTTTGGAAGGTTTTCGTTCGTGCGGCAGGAGCCGCTCTCCTGCCATTCAACAGCGTCCTATTATAGTCAGGAAAGGGGTGCTTGCATAGAGCCGTTTTCCACAAGTTTGGGAGAAAATCACAGGTGCTTTTGTGCAGGAGTGAAGGGTATAAAGACAAAAAATGATTGGGCACATGGGTACTGGAAGGCAGGTGTCCCAGTCATGGGAAAGGCTATGGCCTGGGGCCAGCTTGGCGATCTCCCCGGCAAAGCTGGCCCCAGGCCAGCCCGGATCGGATGTTTAGGGCCAGGTACACCCGGTCCAGCCGGTTGGCAGGAAATCTTCGCCAAAGGCAAAGCCCGGATGCTTTCGCATCCGGGCTATAAAAGGACGAATCAGAATAATAGGGGAGAGGCCATTGCTTTACTTGGCCAGCTTGGCGATCTCCTCGGCAAAGTTCTCCTGCTTCTTCTCGATGCCCTCGCCCTTCTCAAAGCGCACGGCGTTCTTGAAGGTGACGGTGCCGCCCAGCGCCTTGGCGGCGGATGCGATATACTGCTCCACGGTCTCATCGCCGTTCTTGACGAAGTCCTGCTGGAGCAGGCAGTTCTCAGCGTAGAACTTGTTGAGCTTGCCCAGCACGATCTTCTCCTTCACCTGGTCGGGCTTGGAGGCCATCTTGGGATCGTTGGACATCTGGACCAGCATAATCTTCTTCTCCTCGTCCAGTACATCCTGGGTGACCTGGGACTTGTCCCAGAAGCGGGGGTTCAGCGCGGCGATCTGCATGGCCACGTCCTTGCCGATTTCGGTGGCGTCGATGCCGCCCTCCACGTTCAGGCTGACCAGCACGCCGATCTTGCCGCCGGCGTGGACATAGGCCACGTTGAAGCCGTCGGCGAAGCGGGCAAACCGGCGCACCTTGATGTTCTCTCCGATGACCAACACCATTTCCTGCTGCTGCTGGAGCACGGTCAGGTCGCTTCCGTCATACTTGCACTCCATCAGGGCATCCAGGTCAGCGGGATCGCACTTGGCCACGGTGGCGGCCACGCCCTTGACGAAGTCCACAAACTTCTCGTTCTTGCCCACAAAGTCAGTCTCGGCGTTGACCTCGACCACCACGCCCACGCCGTCCAGAACGGCGGCGTAAGCCATGCCCTCGGCGGCGATGCGGCCGGCCTTCTTG
>ERZ809224.1454-NODE-1454-length-17221-cov-11.726902_pt1 | contig 17221 bp, 16 predicted proteins | sample MGYA00520513_ERZ809224 | MGnify/ENA primary metagenome ERZ809224 (study PRJEB31576, sample SAMEA3212658) | Homo sapiens | biome: human-gut; feature: human gut; material: fecal | place: Sweden | collected 2012 ... | reverse complement strand
GGTAACAAAAAATGCCGTATTTATGCGGCTTGTGGCGTTTCGCAAACGCCTATTTATAGCAGTATATGTGAGGAGGTTTTTTATGGACCAGTTTAATCTTTATAAAGATATTCAGGCCAGAACCGGCGGGGAAATTTACCTTGGGGTCGTTGGCCCGGTTCGGACCGGCAAGTCTACCTTTATCAAACGGTTTATGGATATGATGGTAATTCCCCGAATTGCAGACGTACATAGCCGGGAACAGGCGAAGGATGAATTGCCCCAGAGCAGCGGCGGCACGGTGATCATGACATCTGAGCCGAAATTTATTCCAAAGACAGCGGTGGAGATTCCGGTGGATGACGATGTGCAGGTAAAAATCCGGTGCATTGACTGTGTTGGCTTTATGGTGGAGGGAGCCTCGGGGCATGAAGAGAACGGTGCGGAGCGGATGGTGATGACTCCCTGGTATAATGAACCGGTGCCCTTCACGAAGGCGGCGGAAATCGGCACTCAGAAGGTGATTCATGAACATGCGACCATCGGACTTGTGGTGACCTCTGACGGAAGCTTTGGCGATATTCCGAGACAGCATTATGTACCCGCAGAGGAGAAGGCCGTTGAAGAATTGAAGAAAATCGGCAAGCCTTTTATGATTCTGCTGAATTCCGTACGGCCTTATTCCGAGGAAGCCCAGGAATTGCGCCAGTCTCTTGAGAATAAATATCAGGTTCAATGCATGTCTTTAAATTGTGACCAGCTGAAAAAACAGGATGTAGAGGCAATGATGCAGTCCCTTCTCTATGAATTTCCTGTGGCAGACATGGAATTTTATCTGCCGAGATGGCTGGATGTGCTTCCTAAAACCCATGAACTGAAGGGGCAGATTATTGCCATGCTGAAGGAACTTCTGTCCAATACCCGCTCCATGAGGGATTTTCGCAAAAATGAAGATTATTTCAGCCAGCCATGGCTGAAAAAGTATTACGTGGAGCAGATGGATATGTCCAGCGGGCGAATTAAAATTCATATGGAGCTGGATATGAAGTATTACTATGAGATGCTCTCCGAACTAATTGGCAGTGAGGTTCAGGGCGAATATGAGTTTTATCGGATGATTAAGGATTTGGCGGATAAGCGGGAAGAGTTTGGAAAGGTGTCCCAGGCGGTGGCCGCGGTCAAGGGGCAGGGCTACGGCATGGTGACTCCGAAGGCGGAGGAAGTTATTTTTGAGGAGCCGGAACTGATTCGCCATGGCAGCAAGTATGGGGTCAATATCAAAGCCCATGCGCCGTCCATCCATATGATTCAGGCAACCATTGAAACGGAGATTGCCCCGATTGTCGGTACTCAGGAACAGGCGGAAGATCTGATTCGCTATATTCGGGCCAACAGCCGGGAAAGTCAGGGAGAAATGTGGAATACGCTGATTTTCGGTAAATCCGTCGGCCAGTTGGTGGAAGAGGGGATTCAGACAAAGGTGGCCCGGATGACCGATGAAAGCCAGACAAAATTGCAGGAAACCTTACAGAAGATTATTAACGACAGTAATGGCGGCGTTGTTTTTGTTATTATATAAGGCTTTTATGGGATTATTTGCATTTTGCAGATAGTCCCTTTTTTGCGGAGTATTTGACCTTCCGTCATAAACAGATTGCCTTTCTTCCCTAATAATGTTAATATTAAATATGTATGCCCAAAAACAGGTTTGGAGTGGGGTGAAGGATAATGATGAAAGTGACGATGTATACGGATGGTTCAGCCAGGGGGAATCCTGACGGTCCCGGCGGATACGGAACAATTTTAGAGTATATAGATACAAAGGGACAGCTTCATGTGAAGGAAATGTCCCAGGGATATATAAAGACAACGAATAATCGAATGGAAATGATGGCGGCCATTGTGGGCTTTGAAGCGCTGAACCGGCCCTGCCGGGTGGATGTTTTCTCAGATTCCCAGTATTTGATCAATGCCTTTAATAAGCACTGGATTGAAAACTGGATAAAAAAGGGATGGACAAGGGGGAAAAATGAGCCGGTGAAAAACACCGATTTGTGGAAACGGCTCTTAAAAGCTTCCGAGTCCCATCAGGTAACCTGGAACTGGGTCAAAGGGCATGACGGCCATCCCCAGAATGAGCGCTGTGACACTCTGGCTACGACGGCGGCCGACAGCGGCAATTTAATCGAAGATGAAATAACAGAGTAATGAGGGATAGAATGAAGAAATCATTGAAAGAACAACTGCCGAAAACCTTTGTCCTGCGGATGAAAGAACTGCTCGGCAGCGAATATGAAGCCTTTTCAGACAGTTATGAGGAAAAAACCTATGCGGGCCTGCGTATGAATACGCTGAAAATCACCCCGGAGGAATATCTTAAACTGACATCTCAGGCGTTGGAACCGGTATCCTGGTGCCCGACAGGCTTCTATTACAGCGGAAGCCGGGAATATTCCAAAAATCCGTTGTATCATGCCGGATTATATTATATCCAGGAACCAAGCGCCATGTTTCCGGCCCAGGTACTTCCCGTGTCGCCGGGGGATATTATCCTCGATATGTGTGCGGCGCCGGGCGGCAAGAGTACGGCTCTGGCCGCAAAGCTTCAGGGGACAGGGCTCCTTGTCTCCAATGATATCAGTGCATCCAGGGCCAAGGCTCTGCTAAAAAATATTGAAGCCAGCGGTGTGAGAAACAGTATTGTCTTAACAGAGGACCCTAAAAATCTTGCCGGGCCTTTTGAGGGCTGTTTTGATAAAATACTTATCGATGCGCCATGTTCCGGCGAAGGTATGTTTCGAAAAGAGCCTTCGATGATGAAGGCCTGGGGGAAAAACGGCCCGGAGTTTTTTTCAAAGCTTCAGCGTGAGATTGTCGACAGCGGAATTCGCATGCTGAAGGCCGGAGGCATGATGGTTTATTCAACCTGTACATTTTCTGTGGAAGAAAACGAAGGAACGCTCCAATATATTCTGGAAAACTATCCGGATATGCACGTTGTTCCGATTGGGCAGGGAGGAGAAGGACTGGCTTCGGCCCACCCGGAATGGGTGGACGGATTTGAGGAAATTCGCCATGCAAAACGGCTCTGGCCCCATTATCTGAAAGGTGAAGGACATTTTACCGCCCTATTAAAAAAAGACGGCGAGCCGTCGGAAACTTTATGGGCGGAGGAAACCGGGAATATAAAGGAACTGCCGGAAGAATTTGACGGATTCTTAAGGGAAAGCGGCGTCCGGCTGGATTTTGAACCGTCGCGGCTTATGCTGCAGGGAGACCATTTAAGCTATCTGCCGGAGCATGCCCCGGCCCTTGGAAAGCTGCGCCGGATGCGTACCGGATGGTACCTGGGAGATATTAAGAAAAAACGTTTTGAGCCGTCCGGCTTTTTTGCCCGGGGGCTGGAACCGTCCGAATGCAGCCATTGGATTGATTTGGAACTGTCGGACGCCCGCGTCATTAAATATTTGAAATGCGAAACATTGGAAGTATCGCCGGAACTTCCAAATGGATGGTATATTGTCGGCGTCTGCGGCCATTCTCTCGGATGGGGAAAAGTGTCCGGCGGCACATTAAAGAATAAATACCCATCGGGATGGCGCTGGCAGTGAGTCTTTGCGGCAACAGGAGATTTATAAAGTGAGATTGGATAAATATTTAACCGAAATGGGTCTGGGCAGCCGGAGCGAGGTAAAGCAGGGAATTCGCAAAGGGGCCGCCCGGGTTAATGGAGAAACTGTAGCCCGGCCGGAGTACAAAGTATCCGGTGAAGATAAAGTTTTTTGGAAAGGCACACCGGTGGACTTTGTTGAATATGAATACATTATGCTCAATAAACCGGCCGGGGTTATTTCTGCCACGGAAGATGCCAGAGAAAAAACCGTAGTGGATTTGATTCAGGACAGCCGGAGAAAGGATTTATTTCCGGTGGGACGGCTGGACAGGGATACGGAAGGGCTTCTTTTGCTAACCAATGACGGAAAGCTGGCTCACAGGCTTTTATCGCCGCGCCATCATGTGGCAAAGGTTTATTATGCCGTCGTTTCCGGCATTATGACAGAGGCGGATGTCAAAAGCTTTGCGGAAGGGCTTTATGTGGATGAAGAATTGACGGCGCTGCCGGCAGAACTTGAAATCCTCGCAGTCCATCCGAAAGCCGGAGAACCGGGCTGCAGAGACGGCAAAGCTCCGGAAGAAACTTCGGAAATCCGGCTGAAAATTTATGAGGGCAAGTTTCATCAGGTTAAACGGATGGTTCATGCCGTGGGAAAAGAAGTTATTTACTTAAAACGGCTTTCCATGGGAAGTCTCAGGCTGGATGAAACCCTCAGACCGGGAGAGTATCGACAATTATCAACCAGTGAACTGGAGGAACTGTATGCTGAATAATATCGAAGCGGTTTTGTTCGATTTGGACGGAACATTAGTCGAATCCATGTCCATGTGGGGAGACATTGATGTGGATTATCTGAAAAAATTCCATTTGCCTGTGCCGAAGGGGCTGCAGCAGGCTATTGAAGGTCTGAGCATGTATCAGACGGCGGTTTACTTCAAAGAAAATTTTGCCATCAAGGACAGTCTGGAGAAGATTATGGATGACTGGAATCGGATGGCCTATGAGAAATATACGACGGATATTCCGTTAAAATCGGGTGTCCGCGCTTTTTTGGATAAATTAAAATGGAAAAAGATTCCATGCGGTATTGCCACAAGCAATTCGCGGATATTGACAGAGGCAATTTTAAAAAGCCATCAGGTTGAGGATTATTTTTCAGCTATGGTGACCGGAGATGAGATTATCAATGGCAAGCCGGACCCGGAAGTTTATCTGGAAGCGGCAAAAAAACTGGGGGCCAATCCGGAAAGGTGTCTTGTTTTTGAAGATATCCCCTTCGGGATTATTGCCGGAAAAAGGGCGGGGATGACGGTTTGTGCCGTTGAAGATGAATATTCTATGAAAGACAGAGAAGAAAAAATCCGTCTTGCAGATTTTTATATAAAAAGCTATGAGGAACTATTATGATTAAAGATTTTTTACCGGTTTGTAAAGCGGATATGGAAGCCAGAGGATGGGATGAGGTGGATTTTACCTATGTCATCGGCGATGCCTATGTGGACCATCCCTCCTTTGGCCATGCGATTATCAGCCGGGTATTGGAGGCTAATAATTACCGGGTCGGAATTATTTCCCAACCGGACTGGAAGAACAGGAAGAGCATTGATATCTATGGAAAGCCGAGGCTTGGTTTTATCATCAGCGCCGGGAATATGGATTCGATGGTCAATCATTATACGGTATCTAAAAAACGCCGTCATAATGATGCCTATACGCCGGGCGGTGTTTATGGAAAACGCCCCGATTACGCCACTGTGGTATACGGCAATCTGATTCGCCAGACCTATAAAGATGTTCCTATTATTATCGGAGGGATTGAAGCAAGCCTGAGACGTCTGGCCCATTATGATTATTGGAGCGATACGCTGAAGCGCTCTGTGCTCCTGGATTCGGGGGCGGACCTGCTCCTTTACGGTATGGGCGAGCGGTCTATCGTGGAGGTTGCGGACGCCCTTGACAGCGGCCTGGATATCCGGGATATTACTTTTATTCCGGGAACTGTTTATAAGACAAAATCTCTGGAATCCGTCTACGATGCCATCGTTCTGCCATCTTTTAATGAGCTGAAAGAGAGCAAGCGCAAATATGCGGAAAGTTTTTATACCCAGTATATGAATACGGATCCCTTCAGCGGACAGAGAATGGTTGAAAAATATGGAGAGCATCTCTATGTGGTGCAGAATCCGGCGTCAAAGCCTTTGACAACGGCAGAGATGGATAGGGTATATGGCCTGAATTATATGCGTACTTATCATCCTTCCTATGAAGCGGCCGGGGGAGTTCCGGCCATCGAGGAAGTTAAATTCAGCCTTGTAAGCAACCGGGGCTGTTTCGGCGGCTGCAGCTTCTGTGCTCTGACATTTCATCAGGGGCGGATTATTCAGACTCGAAGCCATGAATCGATTATCAATGAAGCAAAGGCCTTTACATGGGATTCGGATTTTAAGGGATATATCCATGATGTGGGCGGGCCGACGGCGAATTTCCGGCATCCTTCCTGCCAAAAGCAGCTGACAAAGGGTGTCTGTAAAAATAAGCAGTGCCTTTTCCCTGAACCGTGCAAAAATCTTTATGTGGACCATCAGGATTATCTGAAACTTCTTCGGAAGCTCCGGGAACTTCCCGGGGTAAAAAAAGTGTTTATCCGTTCCGGGATTCGGTTTGACTATGTGAATGCAGACCCGGATTCGACATTTTTAAAGGAACTCTGTGAATATCATGTGAGCGGCCAGTTAAAGGTGGCGCCGGAACATGTGGCGGACCCGGTATTAAAGCGTATGGGCAAGCCGGGAAACCGGGTATACCGGAAGTTTGTTCAGGATTATAAAAAGATGAATGAGCGGCTTGGCAAAAACCAGTATCTCGTGCCCTATCTGATGTCTTCCCATCCCGGCTCCACGATGAAAGAAGCGATTGCACTGGCGGAGTATTTGAGAGATTTGGGATACATGCCGGAACAGGTTCAGGATTTTTATCCGACACCGTCAACCCTGTCAACCTGCATGTATTATACGGGCCTGGACCCGAGGACGATGGAACCGGTTTATGTGCCGAAGAATCCTCATGAAAAAGCCATGCAGAGAGCGCTGATCCAGTACCGGAATCCGAAAAACTATGAGCTTGTGCGGGAAGCCCTCGAATCTGCCCGCCGCACCGATTTGATCGGCTATGATAAAAAATGTCTTATCCGCCCGCGCCGGGGCGAGACGGTAAAGAAAGAGGAACATAAACCCGCCAAAAAGAAAGCGATACGAAATATACATAAGAAGAAAAAGAAATAAGGTGGAAATATGGGAGAAACCAAATTAATTAAAGGGACCTATGGCTATATTGATAAGTGGAAAAAATCAAAACAGGCGGTTATTGCTCTTTGGGTTATCTTTATCGGGGCGCTGTTTTTAATTCCGGCGGCCATTATGGGTACCCGGTATAATGCCTTTACCGTCGCGGCCATTGTTATGGTTCTTCCGGCGGCGAGACAGGCGGTTCAATATTTTGCAATGATGGGCTTTCACAGCGGGCGGCAGGATGAGTATGAAAAGATTGCCGCGCTGACAGAGGGAAAAACATGGATGGTACTGGCTGCGGATATGGTGCTTGCCAGTGAGAGCGGCCATATGGTTTTAAATATGCTGGTTATCTGCAACGGGAATATTTACGGCTATGTGCCAAAACAGAAAAAGAGCCGGGAGGCCATCGAAGCCTATCTGGCGAACCTCCTGATGGAAGCGGATATAAGCCATAAAAGGCCGGTCGTCCACGAAAGTTTTGAAGAATTCGAAGAAATGGTTATGATGCTGGCTGCCAACGAGCCTTCAACACCTGCGGAGGCAGGAACAATATTTGCCGGCCTGAAAGCCAATTGCATGTAAGAAGAGGAAATTATGCAGAAATTTATTGTAACGCCCAACGAAGCCGGACAGCGGCTGGACAAGCTGTTGTTTAAATATTTAAATCTCGCGCCAAAGAGTTTTATTTATAAAATGCTTCGAAAGAAAAATATTACATTAAATCATAAAAAGTGCGATGGTTCGGAGAAAACCGCTGTGGGAGATGAGGTGAGCCTCTGGCTTGCCGATGAAACCATTGAAAAATTCAGGGAGACAAAGCAGTTTGCACGGGTTCCAAGACATTTTGAGGTTATATTTGAGGATGAGGACTTGCTGGCAGTGAATAAACCGGCGGGATTGCTTTCCCAAAAGGCAAAGCCGGAGGATATATCAGTCAATGAGGAAGCTGTCAGCTATCTTCTGGAAAAACATGCGATCACCGAGAAATCTTTGGAAGTTTTTAGACCTTCTGTGTGCCACCGGCTGGACAGGAATACGAGCGGTCTGCTCATTGTCGGCAAAAGCCTGTCCGGGCTCCAGCACATGTCGGAGATTTTGAAAGAGCGAACGGCTAAAAAATATTATCTCTGTCTTGTGGAAGGGGTGATTCAAAGCCCGAAACACATCCGGGGTTATCTCATTAAAGATGAAAAAACCAATCGGGCGACCGTATCCGGTCAGCCGGTCAGCGGCGGCCATCATATAGAAACTTTGTATGAGCCTCTGGGCAATAACGGTTATCAGACACTGCTGAAGGTGGAGCTGATTACGGGCCGTACTCATCAGATTCGCGCCCATCTGGCCTCGGAGGGGCATGGGATTGTGGGAGACGGCAAATACGGCTCAGAAAAGGTCAATGATTACTTCCGCAGGCATTATCATCTCAAACATCAATTGCTCCATTCCTGGAGAATGGAATTTGACGGCCGCTGCCTGACGGCGCCTTTATGGCCGGAGTTTGAGTCCATACTCAGGGGGGAACATCTGTGGTCGATTTATGGGGACTTGCAGAAAAATTAAATATTGACGATATTGCTGTCTGCCACGCCGGTAAATTTGAGGATGTTGAACGGCTTTTAAAAAAGGATATGGAGCTCGGAATCCTCCCTCCTTTTACTGAAACAGATATCCGAAAACGGGTATACCCATCGGAAACTCTGGCCGGGGCAAAGAGCTTTATCGTCATTTTAGAGCATTATGACCCGCCGATTTATAAGAAAAGAGAGGGTCTTTATGGAAATATTTCACCGGCAGCCAGCGGTGAGGATTATCATCGGGTTGTCCGGGCCAAGCTTTCCGGGCTGATGGAAGCTCTGGCCTCCATAGATGGAGAAGGAAATCGATTAGCCTACGTGGATAATTCGCCTTTTTCAGAAAAACATGTGGCTGTCCGGGCCGGACTTGGACGGTTAATGCGAAACGGTCTTTTTTATTCGAGAAAGTTCGGTTCCAGATGCTATATCGGATTGATTTTAAGCGATAGGCCGGCGGAATTTTATGGCCTGCCGCCGCGCCGTGATAATGAGGATTCCTGGTTTGAACGGTGTCTGACCTGCACAGCCTGCCAGACATTTTGTCCCGGCGGCGCTATTACGGAAAAGGGGATGAACAGTTATCGCTGCGTGTCCTATCTGACTCAGAAAAAAGGCGATTTAACAGATTCGGAGGCAGCGGCCATGGGCAGGCAGATTTATGGCTGCGATGTCTGCCAGAGGGTGTGCCCTCTGAATCCGGGAATACCTCCGGGTTATGAAACGGGAACAGAAGTTTCCCTGAAAGAACTGGCTGCAATGAGCAACAAACAATTTAAAATAAATTATCAGAGAACAGCCGCCGGATGGCGGGGAAAAAAGCAGCTTCAGAAAAATGCAGAAATTGTTTTAAAAAATATAACGGAGAGATGACTATGGCAACATGGAATTCCAGAGGGCTTCGCGGCTCGGAACTGGAAGAGCTGATTAATTTAACTAATGAAAAATACAGGGAAAAGAAGCTGGCCCTTATCCAGAAGATTCCCACCCCGATTAAACCCATTCAGATTGATAAGGCGACGCGCCATATCACGCTGGCCTATTTCGACCAGCGCAGTACGGTGGACTATATCGGAACTGTACAGGGAATTCCGGTTTGCTTTGACGCCAAGGAATGCCGCTCAAAAACCTTTCCAATTCAGAATGTCCATGAGCATCAGGTACTTTTCATGCAGGATTTTGAGGGCCAGGGGGGAATCGCCTTCCTTTTGATTTATTTTTCAGGGGAAAACCGTTATTTTTATCTGCCCTTTGACCAATTGGCCGAATTCTGGAACCGCTCCAGAACAGGACATGCTAAAAGTTTTCATATGGAGGAACTGGATAAAAGCTTTGAAATTAAGTGCCAGGGATATTATTTAAATTATCTTCCGGCGCTTCAGACAGATTTAGACCGCAGGGCTTGACAAGAAGAATTCCTATGGTATAATTAATGACAATTCTGCGTGCTAATTTAGTAGCACGTTGATTTAATAAAGCAATCCTATAAATGAAATGGAGATAGAGTAATGAAAGAGAGACGTATTCACACGCCGGAAGGCGTCCGTGATATTTATAACGGCGAATGTGCCCGGAAAAGCCTGATGGCAGAACGGATGAAAAACGTTTTAAAATCTTATGGCTATCGGGATATTCAGACGCCCACCTTTGAGTTTTTCGATATTTTCAATCAGGATAAAGGCTCGCTGCCGTCCAATCAGATGTATAAGTTTTTTGACAGGGAAGGGAACACCCTCGTGCTTCGGCCGGATATTACCCCGTCGATCGCACGGGCAGTCAGCAAGTACTTCAGTGAGGAGAGATTCTCCATGCGTTTTTCCTATACGGGAAATGTCTTTATCAATAATTCCAGTCTGCAGGGGCGCATGAAGGAATCGACCCAGATGGGCGCTGAACTGATTGGCGATGACAGTATTGATGCGGATGCGGAGATGATTGCCCTGGCGATTCATCTGCTTCTGGCGGCAGGGCTGACAGAATTCCAGATTGATATCGGCCATGTGGGATTTTTTGAGGGACTGATTGAAGAAGCCGGAATGGATGCGGAGAAAGCCCAGGATTTGAGGGAACTCATTGAAAATAAAAACTTTTTCGGTGTGGAAGCGATGACGGGGAATCCGGCCCTTATCCGGCTGCCGAAATTATTTGGCTCCCAGGAGATTCTCAAGGAGGCTAAACGGCTGACATCGAATATGAAGGCGCTGATGGCAATTACCCGGCTTGAACGGCTCTATGAGATTATCGGCGAATACGGTCTTCAGAAATATGTCACCTTTGACCTTGGCATGCTCACCCAATACGATTATTATACAGGGGTGATTTTCAGAGGATATACCTATGGCACCGGGGATGCGGTTGTCAAGGGCGGCAGATACGACACCCTGCTTCAGAAGTTTGGAAAGGATGCGGCTTCCGTTGGTTTGGCCGTGGCTGTGGACGAATTGCTGATTGCCCTGAGCCGACAGAAAGTTGTCATGGATGAAGGTGCGCCGGTAACGATGGTTCTTTATTCAGGGGCCATGCTGCCGGAAGCTTTGAAAAAAGCCGGAGAACTCCGGGAAAAAGGCGCCTGTGTCCAGATGAATCGGCTGAACCCGGAACAGACACTGGAGGATTATAAAGCCTATGCCTGCCGCTTTGGCATCATACAGATATTTTACTTTGATTCCATGGGGAACATGAAGGTTTTGGAGGTAGAGCCATGAGATATTTGACATTTGCGCTGGCAAAAGGACGCCTGGCCAAAAAGACGCTGACTTATCTGGAAAAAATCGGCATCGAAATGGAAGAGATGAAGGACCCGGATACCCGGAAGCTTATTTTTGTCAATGAGGATTTAAAGATTAAGATGTTCTTATCCAAGGCTTCGGATGTGCCGACCTATGTGGAGTATGGCGCGGCGGATATCGGAGTTGTAGGAAAGGATACAATTCTGGAGGAGGGGCGGAAGCTCTATGAAGTTATGGATTTGGGCTTCGGCAAATGTACCATGTGTGTCTGCGGCCCGGAGAGCGCCAGAGAGCTTCTCAAACATCAGCAGCTCATCCGCGTTGCCTCAAAATATCCGAACATTGCCAAAGATTATTTTAATAATATGAAGCATCAGACAGTGGAGGTCATCAAACTTCACGGCTCCGTGGAACTGGCTCCAATCGTTGGCCTGGCTGAGGTTATCGTTGATATCGTGGAGACGGGAACTACTCTGAAAGAAAACGGGTTGATGGTTTTGGAGGAAATCTGTCCCCTGTCGGCGCGGGTTGTGGTGAACCAGGTGAGCATGAAGATGGAAAATGAGCGGATTACCGAAATATTAAATGCGTTAAAAAAAGTCATATAAAAATATCTTTATTTTACAACCAGAGAAAAATCTGGTATATTAGGAAGAGAAACCAGGAGGCTATTATGAGAAAGATTAAGTTGACGAAGGATGCGGTGGACGGCCTTTTAGATAATTTATTAAAGAGAAGTCCAAATAACTACGGGCAGTATACGGAAACAGTCGATAAGATTGTTGAGGGCGTAAAATCCGGCGGGGATAAGGCCCTGTTTGCCTACACAAAACAGTTTGACGGTGCGGATATTACAAAGGATAATTTTATTGTATCCAGGGAAGAGATTGAAGAGGCCTATGAGGCGGTTTCTCCGGATATTCTGGAGGTTATCCGGAAAGCCATCGTCAATATAAGGATATATCATGAAAAGCAGAAACAGTACAGTTGGTTTGATTCCCAGCCGGATGGCACGATTCTCGGGCAGAAAGTAACACCTTTATCGAGAGTCGGCGTTTATGTGCCGGGGGGCAAAGCGGCTTATCCATCCTCAGTGCTGATGAATATCATTCCTGCGAAGGTGGCCGGCGTGGAACAGATTATTATGGTGACGCCTCCCGGAAAAGATGGGAAAGTCAATCCGGGAACTTTGGTGGCGGCCAATGAAGCCGGAGCCGATGTGGTTTATAAAGTCGGCGGGGCCCAGGCCGTTGCAGGACTTGCTTTTGGTACGGAGTCTCTTCCAAAAGTGGATAAGATTGTGGGACCGGGCAATATTTTTGTGGCGCTGGCTAAAAAAGCGGTTTACGGCTATGTGAGTATCGATTCCATTGCCGGGCCGAGTGAAATCCTTGTGATTGCTGATGAAACGGCCAATCCGCGTTATGTTGCGGCAGACCTTCTTTCCCAGGCGGAGCATGATGAACTGGCCTCTGCCATACTTGTCACAACAAGTGAAGCGCTGGCGGACAAGGTTTCGGAGGAAGTGGACGCTTTTGTCCGGCAGCTTTCCCGAAAGGATATACTGGAGAAATCTCTGGAAAATTACGGCTATATTTTGATTGCGGAGGATTTGAACGGCGCAGTGGATATTGCCAACGCCATTGCCTCTGAGCATCTGGAGATTGTCACTAAAAATCCATTTGAAGTTATGACGCAGATTAAAAATGCGGGGGCGATTTTCCTTGGAGAGTACAGTTCAGAACCTCTGGGCGATTACTTTGCCGGACCGAATCATGTCCTTCCAACCAATGGAACGGCAAAATTCTTCTCACCGCTGAGCGTGGATGACTTTATTAAAAAATCGAGCATTATTTACTATTCCAGACAGGCTTTGGAGCCGGTAAAGGATGATATTATTAAATTTGCCGAATCTGAATCTTTGACGGCCCACGCTAATTCTATACGGGTTCGGTTTGAAAAATAAGATACATTTAAGGAGGTAGGGCGGATGGATATCCGTAAAGCACATGTTTCCAGAAAAACAAGTGAAACCGATATTGAGCTGAGCATATGCCTGGATGGGACGGGAAAATGTGAGGCAGATACAGGCATCGGCTTTTTTGACCATATGCTGAACAGTTTTGCCCGGCATGGAATGTTTGACCTTTCTGTAAAGGTTCAGGGGGACCTGTATGTGGACAGTCATCATACGATTGAAGACACGGGCATTGTTTTGGGAGAAGCTATAAAAAGAGCATTAGGGGATAAAAAGGGTATCCGGCGGTTTGGCTATTTTATTCTGCCGATGGATGAGACCCTTGTCCTTGCATCGCTGGATTTATCCGGAAGACCTTATCTTAATTTTCAGCTGCCCCTGACAGTGGAACGGGTCGGCATGATGGATACTGAGATGGTGCGGGAATTTTTCTATGCCCTGTCTTACAGTTGTGGTATGAATTTGCATTTAAAACTTATGGATGGTACAAATAATCATCATATGATTGAGGCGGCTTTTAAGGCATTTGCAAAGGCGCTGGATGAAGCGGTTTCCTATGATTCACGAATTACAGATGTTTTATCAACCAAAGGATCTCTTTAAAAATGAAGAAGGTGGTTTTATGCAGTTATACGCAGGTATTCATATTTCAGACGGAAAGTCTGTGAATCCGAATGATTTACATTATCTGAGGGATAATATTTTGACTTTGGACCCGGTTAAACTGGCGCTTCACTGGCAGGAACTGGGAGCTACCTATCTCCATATTATTGATTTGGATGCAGCGGCTATGGGGTATCCGGTCAATGGGGAGACAATTCGAAACATATTAGATGTGGTACATATCCCTGTTCAATACGGCGGCGGCCTGCGTTCCATCAAGGATATTGATTCTTTTCTGAATATGGGCGTTTCCCGGGTCATTATCAGCACTCAGGCAATCTATAATCCGAACTTTTTAAAAGAAGCTATTCAGGTTTTTGGCCCGGAAAAAATTCTCGTCGGCATTGATGCGGATAAGGGAATGGTTGCTGTTGAAGGCCGGGCAAAGGTCAGCACATTTAATTCGCTGTCTCTGGCTCAGCAGGCGGAGAAGCTCGGGGTTCGGACCATCGTTTATACGGATGTGGGCTGTGCCAATATGGTAAAGGGGCCTGACATCATAAACACAAAGGAGCTGGTGGACCATACACGCCTGGATATTATTTATTCCGGCGGCGTTGCCTCTCTCCAGGATTTGAAAAATATTCGAAATGCAGGGGTGAGCGGTGTGATGATTGGCGCCGCATTGTACACAAATAAAATTAAACTGAAGGAAGCAGTCATGCTTTATGAACGAGGTGAACAAGTTGAGTGATAAACAGATTATAGGCTGTATACGAATCGATAAAGAGCCGGTATCGGCAGAGAATATTATTCATATGGAGAATACCGGCGCTGACGGCGTTCTCTTAATTGATAATTCAATGCCGGTCGATGAGGAGCGGCTGATCAAGCTGATTAAGGCTGTTGGCGAGAAGTCGGACATGCCCCTGCTTATCCGCCGTCACTATCAGCGGCTGGAAGATGTGAAAAAGATTTTATACGCCGGAGATACACGGGCAGTGATGTCTGTCGTATCCGCTGCGGATTTCCATTTGATGGTGGAAGCCGGCGAGCGCTTTGGAAAGGATAAGATTCTTGCATGGATACCTGAAAGTCAGCCGGTGACGGATGATCTGGCCAGCGTTGTTCAGAAAAATGGAGCCGGCGCCTGTGTTGTCGAAAATAAGGACGGGGGACTTTTTGAGACCTATCATCTGCCTGTATTTCCAATCCGAAATGTGACGGATGTGGGTGAAATTGCTGAGATTTTAAAGAATGACGGTGTGGGCGGCATTATCTCTGAAAAATTTTATACCGAAGATATGGATTTGATGAGTTTGAAATATGCCTTGGGCGATATGGGTATCGCCACAAACCGTTTTCAAAGCCGGATTCCTTTCAGTGAGTTTAAATTGAACAGCGACGGCCTTATTCCGGTTGTCACCCAGGAATATAAAACAGGTAAAGTCCTTATGGTTGCCTATATGAATGAAGAGGCCTTTAATGAGACGATTCGCAGCGGCCGGATGACCTATTGGAGCCGGAGCCGCCGGGAACTCTGGAAAAAGGGGGATACTTCGGGACATTGCCAGTATGTAAAATCTCTGGATATCGATTGTGACAGGGATACGATTCTGGCAAAGGTTGTGCAGATTGGTGCGGCCTGCCATACGGGAAATGAGAGCTGCTTTTTTACAAATCTCGTATCCAGGTCCTATGATACGACCAATCCGATGACGATTTTTGACGAAGTCATGGAGACGATTATTCATCGAAAAGAGAATCCAAAGGAAGGTTCCTATACAAATTATCTTTTTGACAAGGGAATTGACAAGATTCTCAAAAAAGTCGGAGAAGAAGCGACGGAGATTGTCATTGCCGCGAAAAATCCGGACAGCGATGAGCTGAAATATGAAATCTGCGATTTCCTTTATCATATGATGGTGCTTATGGCTGAACGGGGTGTGACCTGGAAAGAAATCACGAAAGAACTGGCCGGACGCCACTAAAAAAAGTGATTTGCTATTTACAAAGAAACTAAATAATTTTATAATAGAAAACTGGCAGAGTTTATTTCTGCTGGTTTTCTTTTCGTATAAAAGAATTGAATGAATATACAGGAGGCTGAAACAGGTGAGAAAACAGTATGGTTTGAATGAATTGAGAAGTATGTTCCTCAATTTCTTCGAGAGTAAGGGACATTTGAAGATGAACAGTTTTTCATTAATCCCTCATAATGACAACAGTTTATTATTAATTAATTCGGGTATGGCCCCATTAAAGCCTTATTTTACCCGTCAGGAGATTCCGCCGCGCTACCGGGTGACAACCTGTCAGAAATGTATCCGTACCGGTGATATTGAAAATGTGGGTAGAACGGACCGCCATGGAACCTTTTTTGAAATGCTCGGAAACTTTTCCTTTGGCGATTATTTTAAACACGAGGCAATTGCATGGTCCTGGGAATTTTTAACAAAAGTTGTGGGCCTGGAGGAAGACCGCCTTTATCCATCGGTATATCTGGATGATGATGAAGCTTTCGAAATCTGGAATAAAGAAATCGGCATCGCGCCGGAGCGCATTTTCCGTTTTGGCAAGGAGGATAACTTCTGGGAGCATGGCGCCGGTCCTTGCGGCCCTTGTTCAGAAATCTATTATGACCGCGGTGAAAAATACGGCTGTGGTAAACCGGGCTGTACGGTAGGCTGTGATTGTGACCGATATATGGAAATCTGGAACAACGTATTTACCCAGTTTAATAATGACGGCCATGGCAATTATTCCACACTGGAATATAAAAATATCGATACTGGTATGGGGCTGGAGCGTCTGGCTTCCGTTGTTCAGGATGTGGATTCCATCTTCGATGTGGATACATTAAAAGCGCTGCGTGAGGAAGTCTGCCGTCTGGCGAACTGTACTTATAAAGAAAATGCGGATAAGGATGTCTCCATCCGTTTGATAACGGATCATATCCGTTCAGTGACCTTTATGGTTTCGGATGGTATTATGCCGTCCAATGAAGGCCGGGGTTATGTGCTCCGCCGTCTTCTGCGCCGGGCTGCACGGCATGGCCGTCTCCTCGGTATTGAGGGTAATTTCCTTTCCGGCTTGAGCCGTGAGGTGATTGAAGTATCCAAAGACGGTTATCCGGAGCTTAAGGAGCGCCAGGAATTTATCACCCGCGTCATTACGGAGGAAGAAGAGAAATTCAATAAAACGATTGACCAGGGACTGAATATTCTGGCAGAGATGAAAGAAGCGCTTGTGGCAAAAGGGGAGAAGGTTCTTTCCGGCGATGATGCCTTCAAATTATATGATACCTATGGATTCCCGATGGATTTGACTGAAGAAATTCTGGAAGAGGACGGCATCACCATTGATGAAGAAGGATTCCAGGCAGCTATGACCGAGCAGAAGGAAAAAGCCCGGAAAGCCCGGAAGACAACAAACTATATGGGTGCGGATGTGAC
>ERZ809224.1448-NODE-1448-length-17253-cov-6.528957_pt1 | contig 17253 bp, 13 predicted proteins | sample MGYA00520513_ERZ809224 | MGnify/ENA primary metagenome ERZ809224 (study PRJEB31576, sample SAMEA3212658) | Homo sapiens | biome: human-gut; feature: human gut; material: fecal | place: Sweden | collected 2012 ... | reverse complement strand
GTAAAGAGATCATATCGGGAATAGGTGAGTCCTTCAAAGGGCTTGCGGTTCTCCTCGTCAACCTTTTCCATCAGGACACGGTTTAAGTCGTCCAGTGAGTAAAAGGTCATATCTTCCATATCCACAAGGATGTGCATGGTAACGATTTTCACGTGGCTTTCTACAACAGGAACTTGAAATTCGGGCAGGCGAACAGGTTTCCAACGAAGTGATTTGACCTTTGCAGGCGTCAGAGCCGTATCATTATGCTCTGCCCATGCCTGGAAATCTTTATTCAATACAGGACTGATCCAATCTTTGTTTTTCGTAACAGCTACTTTGCAGTTGTCTGGAATAACGGTTGGCGTTACTCTCCCAAAATAGATAAGGGCATTGTTGTTAACTCGGATCCAGTTCTTGATGTCACACTCGGTCATCCCTTCAGCGTAAAAGTAATCGCTGTAAGTAAGAGCTGCAATAAAAATGGTGACTTTCGTGGTTTCTTCCGGATTTTGGCGGTTATGCAGATACAGCTGCTTCCCGGCATAGTCCAGCTCAAGGTTTACGCCAGGGTAACGCTGGATATGAAATGTTAGCTGTTTTGAATCTGCCCATTCGCTATAACGCCTGCAATACTGACGGTAGCTCATAGGCTTTTTCCCGTCTACAATGCCAACGGCATTGTATTTCTGCCAGAGATGTTTCAGAGTCTCACCTTTACGTGCCAGCGCCTTGTAGACCGCCTCTTTATTAAAATCACGATAAAGAAGCTGATCCGCTGCTATACCAGACTTCTTGTACAGCAAGCCTGCAATGTATTCGTTAGTGACATCCTCAGAAAGAGGATACGTGAGTTCCGGGCATTCCCTGAAGCGCTTCAGGAACTCATTAACAGTAGTTTTACTACAGTCGCCGCAACTTTCGGCGATCTCGCGTCCGCTGAGGTGATTCACGAAGTGAAGTCTCAGCACTCGTTTGTAATCCATAATCGGACCTCCAGATATAATATTTCTCCTTTGATGGAGATAAGTTAATTATATCTGGCAGTTTTCCGACCGGTTAATTTGTCTTTGGCTGACCGCCGATTATGGCACACACTGACCGCCGAACATGGCACAGATGGCCGTTTCGGATGGCAATCTGCAGTTTTCAAAAATTTATGAGATGTAGGATGAAAAAGATTATTTGATAGCAATATTAAAAATGTTTGTTATTTTGTACGGATTTTTGAAAATATTATGCTATACTGTATTTGATGTTTATAGCTGCTGATCTCAGAGAAGACAGAGAGATAAAAAAGTGTAAAAGGAGAATATTTATGCCTGGCTATATTTTGCATCTCACTGCTGCGGTTATGTTTCTTTCCGGGCTTCCGGAAACACATTCCCTGTGCCTGCCCGAAAAGAGCAATGCATTTTTTGCGGGGAGCCTTCTGCCGGACGCGGTCAAAGTAAAGACGGCTTCTCATTTTCGAAATCCTGCTTTTTTCGGGAATATGGTGGAGTACCCGGATTTAAATTTGTTTTTGGATAAATATGGCGGACTGCTTGAGGATGCAAGTGCTTTGGGATACTTTTTTCATCTGTATATTGACAGGCGGTTTTTTAAAGAATATCTGCCTCAGGTAGTGAGTTTTCTGGATGAGAAAGGGCAAATCGTTCAAAAAAAGGAGAAGGTTGTCTGGGCATATCTGAGGAAGACAAAGCGGAGGATTCCGATCCGGGAATTTTATTCAGAGGAGTATTATTATGGAGACTACACGAGAATGAATACGTATCTGGCAGAGAGGTACAAACTGCCTCTTGAGTTGAATGTGAATTTAAAGAATCCCGGGATTGAGGAAGTGAATTATCAGAAGCTTGATGATATTTTACGGGAGCTGCGGGGATATCTGAAGGTCCCTGTGAATGCTGTGCGGGAGGTCAGAGTATTTGATGTGGAAGAGCTGCTTGCGTTTCTTGAAGAAGCAGCGGAGGAGTTTAGAAATAATAAATATTATTTTTTGGATTTTGATGATGATATGTTATACTGATATTCAGAAGAGTTAACGACAGTATATTTCTGAGGATAATTTTTACATATGACAGGTAAGGAGAAGGAGGGTTTGGTTATGATGAAAAGATGGAAAAGGATATTTATGGCAGGTGTACTGAGTGTGTGCATGGCGGTTTCGGGAGCGGGAGCTTTCGCAGCTTGTGCATCCGCTGCTGCGGAAGTCGCGGGCGACGCTGGATGGATCGGCGCCTGGAGTACGAGTCCGGTCAAGTTTAATCTGAAAGAAATGCTGAAGCTTAACTGCATTAAATTTGATGCGGGCCTGCATAATCTTATGTTCCGCACAAGACTGCAGCCGACAGTTTCCGGTGAGGATTTGCGGGTGACGCTGTCAAATGAATTTGGCACCGGACCGCTTACTGTGGATGCCATGACGGTGGCAAGAGGATATGAGAAGCTGCCAAGTACGCTGAAGGCGTGGACGAAGAAAGACGTCACCTTTGGAGGGGAAAAGTCTGTGACGATTCCTGCCGGTGAGACAGTGACGTCAGATCCGATTGGTATGTCCGTGACAGCGCTGGAATATCTGACGTTTTCAACGTTTCTGAAAAATACGGATACGATGAAAACATATGGATTAATTGGCGGAGATACCTATATTTCTACGGGAAACAGGACAAATCTCAGTGCTGCAGCAGGGGTTCCTATGAGGCTGGAAGGCAGTTTCGGGGAATATTCGGTGATTCCGCTGATCGCTGATCTGGAGGTACTAAGAGAGAGCGGAGCATCTGTGGTTGTGATTGGAGATTCTACACTGGCGAATGACATTCCGATTTTGCTGGCGCAAAGGCTGCAGGAGTGCGGAATCACAGACAGAGGAATTTTGCAGCAGGCGATTAAGGGAAACCGTCTGTTGGATGATGGAGCAGGATTTCTGGGGATGGTTTACGGCGAATCCATGATGGAACGATTTGAGCGAGATGCTCTTGAACAGCCGGGCGTGGATACGATATTGCTGAAGGTGGGGGATAATGACATCATACATCCGAACTGTAAAAGTATGCAGGGGGAGGCAAAACCGGTTTCCGCTGAAGAAATGATAGAAGGATATGAAAAGCTGATAGAACAGGCGCACAGCAGAGGCATCAGGGTTTATCTGTTTACGAGAACGGCGTGGAAGGGGTATACGAGAAATCTGCTGGGGACAGGGGATGATATTCAGTGGACTCCAAAGCTTGACGCGATGCGGGTGGATATCAATAACTGGATTCGCAGCGAAGAAAATCCGGCGGATGGCTGGATCGAGCTTGACGGTTTATGCGCAGATGAGGCGGCTGCAGAATTAAAATCTGAATATACTACAGACGGCGTACATTTTACGCCGGCAGGACAGCAGGCGCTCGTGGATGCTATCCCGGTAGCGGAAATTTTTTGAGGCTGTGAATGAAAAGACAGTGTCTGTCGTGGTTTTTGACAGAGGCTGTGGCGTGCAGCCATATGTTGTACCATTTGTTACGTGATTTGTGCTTTTTTTGAAAACTGGAAGTTACTTCTATTGACATTCTAAAGGTTTTGTATTAACTTAGTGTTAGACTTTTATGAGCAAGCGTTGATATCTGAGACATGTGGTACTGCAGAAACAGTATTATGTTTGAGACGGGAGGATGAGATGAAGGTAGACAAAGAATTTGTCCTGCGTGAGATTGCAGGGGACAATATTCTGGTTCCTGTTGGTAAAACCGCCCTGGATTTTAATGGATTGATTACCCTGAATGAGGTAGGTGCCTTTTTGTGGGGGAAGCTTCAGGATGAAATTACGATAGATGAACTGGTAGAGAAAGTTCTGGATGAATATGAAGTGGACGAAGAGACAGCCAGAAAGGATATTCTGGAATTTGTAGGGTATTTGAAGGATGCTAAGGTTATCAGCTAGAGATAAAGGCATCAGAGATGATATAGAATGTAACGGGAGAAACTGCCTGCCGACGACGGCAGGCAGTTTTTATTGCCAGGCATCCAAAGGAAGCTGCCGGCGGCAGGCGGCGCAGTCCGCAGGTATTTAATGTGTTGAGGTGAATCATGCTTTTGTTGGAAAAAAAACTGCAGTGTCCGTCCGTATCGGATATGTTGGAAAGACCGCGGATGTATCGGTTAATAGAAGAGGGGTTTAAAAAGCAGCCGATTCTGTTGGTGTACGGCGCAGGAGGTATCGGGAAGACCGTGGTGGTGAGCCAATTTCTCCGCAGCTATGTGAGAAGAAATTATGGATATTATTGTCTGGATGAGCGCGACAGCAAAGAAGAACAGATGAGGGATTATCTGGCGGCCATGTTTAAAAATGCCGGAGTCCGGGCAGATTTGGACTCAAAGACAAATGTTTTTGATATTGTGCAGACAGCATTTGGCGAGATGGAGAAGAGCAGCAAGCAGTATTATCTTGCATTTGACCAGGCAGACAGACTGGAAGGAGAGAAGATATGGGCGATTGTGCAGTTTTTGTTAGCCTATGTTCCTTCAAACTGTCGGATTTTTTTAATCTGCGGCAGCCGGATTCCGCAGGAATTTATGCAGTTGATCCTGAAGAAGAAGATCAGTATTTTATCTGTAAATGAGCTTGCGTTCAACGAGAAGGAAATTCGCCAGTATTTTGGAAAGCAGGATATTGTGGTGAATTTTGAACAGATTACAGAGATTCGGAAAAGAACCGGCGGTTGGAGCGGGGCGATGCATGCTGTGGTGCTTTATCTTCATATGCACAAAGTTCAGGGTGAGGCGATCCAGATCTGGGAGAATCCGCTTCTTGATTATTATATTCAGAAAAATTTCTGGGATATCTGTACGGATTTGGAGAAGGAAATTATGATTAAGGGAAATCAGTTTTCTTATCTGACACCGGAGTTTATCAGACAGGTACTGGAGATTGAAGTTACACCGGAACAGTTTCTGCACTTGGAAAATATTGGGTTTCTTCATTATGATATGTATGAACAGCGCTATTTTATAGAAGAAATGATTGCACTTTTTGTGCAGCGCAATGTGGAGACAGCATATGATGACAGGGAGATTCTGAAGCGTGCCTGCGGCTGGTATCATGTTCATGGAGATATTCAGGAGACGATCGAATGCATTTTAAGGCTTGGAAGTACAGAAGCGCTGGAAAAATATCTGACGGAACACATACAGAGTATTGTGCATGTGTTAAGTGAAAAGGAGATCAGGCGCTGCCTCAGCAAGATAAATCCAAACAGTGATAATCCGGTGCTCATTTATGTGAGGGGATTGATTGCGCTTTGGGGGAATGAAAAGGATAAGACGAAACAGGCCTGGCATGAGCTTGAAAGACAATATGAGACGAATAAGCAAAGCAGACATGAGATCGGGGAGCTGATGCTGAATTTTCTCTATGAAAATCCGGAAATTTCTATAGAACAATGGCTGGACATTGCAGAAGGATATTTGCCTGAGACAGGACCGATTTCTATTTTCTCTTTTACTGCCGACATTCCGAATGTGCGGACAGGTGTGAAGGATCTCAGTACTCTGTTTATGGCGGGAAGCAAAATGGGGCGCCAGTATCGAAGCCGATTTAAAAAAATATGCAGCTTTCCCGTAGAGAGAATATTGGATCTGGCTGAGATTGATTATATGATTGAGACGGACAGGGAGGAGCAGGCAGTTAAGCTTCTGCAGGATAAAATGCTTGTTGTGGATGAGGATATGTATTATGCTGAGCTGCTGGGTCTGGTCGGTATTCTGTGCAAATTTCAGCGAAGAAATGTAGAATTTGAAAATGATAAGGACATGCCCCACAGAATTGCCGGGATTTTGCGGAATGGATATTACAGAATTGCTGTGCGAAATGTACATGCATGCAGGATTTATTCTTATTCTGTTAATCACTCAAAAGACAAGCTTGCTCAGTGGATGCAGTATGAGGCTGCGAAAGGCTATGAGCGAATCACCAGGGAAAATGCTTATGTTCAGATGATAAAGGCAAAGGCATATTTGCTTTTGCAGCAATATGACAAGGCACGTATACTGTTTCAGCGAGTGGCGGTTTACTATGAAAGCAGGTCCATTGTGCAGTTTCAGGCGGAGTGCCTGTTCGGTGAAGCAGTGGCGCTTTATTCCATGGGTGAGAAGGCAGGAGCGCTCAAAACGGCGACACAGGCTATTACGTTGGGAACGAAATATCGGTATGTAGGCATTTACTGTGTATACGGAAAAGTCGGTGTGGAGCTTATTGAGCAGTATCAGGAGATGGTATGCGGCGGCGAGGCACATCAAGGGCGCACTAAGAAAAAATATTATTATGGAAATGCCCTGAAGGCTTCATGGGAAGGGTATCAGAGTATTTTGCTGCGATGTGCAAAAAAGAAAATGAGGCAGACCTCCGCAGAATTTGATATGAAAAAGGAGACGCTGACTCTGACGGAGCTCACGATTTTGCAGCACATAAGCAACGGCTGTACCAATCAGGAGATCAGCGAGCTGATGAATATTAAGCTGACCACAGTAAAGACACATATTTACAGTATTTATCGTAAGATGGATGTAAACGGAAGAGTGCAGGCGATCAACAAAGGAAAAGAAATGGGTCTTTTGTAGAGAGGACGACAGAGGATGTTTCGCATTTTAGATAAAATAAAAGAAAAAAAAGAAGATGGCTCTCTCTGGGATATGGTGGACGAGGCAAAATGGATGTATGGTTTTGCAAGAAGATACTGGGGGGCAATTATTTACTACATAGTACTTGGCGTTCTTGGGACGGTTATGAGTCTTGCTTCCAGTGTCGCCTCCAAGAACCTGATTGATATAGTGACCGGAAGGGAATCAGGACGGCTGCCGCTCATTGTTGGGATCATGGTGGGCATGCAGGTAGGGAGTATTGCAGTTAACGCAATTGCAGGAAGGGTTTCGATGCGGATTACACTGCGGGTTAACAGGGAAATCCAGGCAGTTATCTACGAAAAAATCATGGATACGGACTGGGAGGCATTGTCGGAATTTCGCAGCGGAGATATTATGAACCGGTTCAGCAGAGATGTGGAGACTGTTTCAGATAATGTGATCGGGTGGATACCGGCGTTCATCACAAAGAGTGTTCAGTTTGCAGGCGCTCTGATTGTGATTTTATATTATGATCCTACTATGGCGTTGTTTGCACTGCTCAGTGCGCCCGTAACTTTTGTGCTTGCCCGGATATTGACAAGGAAAATGCGTTTTTACAATAAAAAGATGCGTGAGATGAGCAGCAGCCTGATGGCCTTTCATCAAGAGTCCTTTTTTAATATTCAGCAGATCAAGGCGTTTAATCTGATACCTGTATTTCGAAAGAAGCTTTCGGATGTGCAGCAGGAATATATTGACACAGCACTTGAATATAACCGATTTTCCGTTGCCTCATCGGCTTTCATGTCGATAGTCGGGATGGCGACAGCTTTTGGATGTTTTGGATGGGGGACCTACAGACTCTGGAGCGGCGCAATTTCCTTTGGAACTATGACATTATTTTTGCAGCTTTCCGGCAATCTGTCCTCCAGCTTTTCGTCGCTGGTAAATATGGTGCCCAGTGCTATCGGAGCTACGACGGCGGCAGGGCGTATCATGGAAATCGCAGAGCTTCCAAAGGAAAATGAGGGCGGTTCGGATGCGGCCTGTACCGTGGATCTTCATCCGCAGGAAGGACTTTCTGTGTGCCTGAAAAATACGGGATTTCGTTACCGGACCAGTGATATGGTTCTTCAGAATGTAAATGTGACAGCAAATCCGGGAGAAATCATTGCATTGGTGGGGCCGTCAGGGCAGGGCAAAACGACCACGATCCGCATATTGCTCGGACTTTTAAATCCGCAGGAAGGGCAGTGTTATCTGAAGGATGGTGAGGGAAACTGTGTGAATGTCTCGGCATTTACAAGAAAATATATGGCTTATGTCCCACAAGGCAACACCATTTTTTCGGGAACGATTGGGGAAAATATGAGGATGGTAGCGCCGCAGGCGACAGATGAGGAGATAGAGGAAGCGCTGAGAACAGCCTGCGCCTGGGAGTTTGTAAGTGCGCTTCCAAAGGGAATTGACAGTAAAATCAGCGAGCGGGGCAATGATTTTTCAGAAGGTCAGAATCAGCGGCTTTCTATTGCCAGAGCTCTTCTCAGGGATGCGCCGATCTTGCTGCTTGATGAGGCTACCTCCGCGCTTGATGTGGCCACAGAGCGCAGACTTTTGCGGAACATTATGCGCAGAGAGCAAAAGAGGACCTGTATTCTGACTACACACAGACCGACTGTGCTCACTATGTGTGACCGCGTGTACAAAATTGAGGATACACACATGAATGTACTGGATGATGAGCAGTTGAATGAGCTTATGAGGGAATTCTGATGGATTGCAGTTGTTGAGACTGAATCGCTGCAGGCAGCATTATATTTTTTTCGGAAGAGGACGGAGCAGGAAGAGGATGCGTAAATACAGGCAAATGCAGGTAAATATGGTTTTTAGGTTGACGGAGCGTTTAAATAAAGTATAATGAAAAGTATAGGTAAGCCGATGCGAGGCTTTCCATATGCACAGGCAGATAAGGAAATGTATCTGCGGTGCGGTTCCTGCATAGAAGAAGAAGGATTGGAGAAGATATGAAGGATAAGAAAAAAAAAGGAGCCGGTGTCTGGATGGCGGTACTCTGCATGGCGCTTTTGGTATGCATTGTGTGTGTGGCTTTTATAGGATTCCGCCTCTATAAACGGTATGAAGCAGAACAAAAGTATGAAATGCTGCGTGTCCAGGTTGAGGAAACCGAGACAGAGACCAGGGCAAAGACTACGCTGGAGGAGATAGAGGCGACACCTTTTGATGGCTGGAATGACGGTGATGCGCCGACGATGCCGGAAAATGTTAAGACAGAGCTTACAGACAATCCCATTGATTTTGAGAAGCTGCAGGCGATTAATCCGGAGATTTATGCCTGGGTGGAAATTCCGGATACGCAGATTGACTATCCGGTGGCCCAAAGCGCGGAAGATGACCTGTTTTATCTGAAGCATAATATTTATAAGGAGCCGGAGTTTGCAGGCTGTATTTATACGGAAATGGCAAACAGTAAGGATTTTACGGATCCTGTTACAGTAATGTACGGTCACAATATGCGCAATGGTTCTATGTTCCAGAATCTGCATTTGTTTGAGGATGCGGAGTTTTTTGAAAAGAATCGCTATATCTATGTCTATACACCGGACAGTAAGCTGACTTATGAGGTGTTTGCAGCATATGAATACAATGACAATCATCTGCTGAATTCCTTCGACTTTTCAGACGAGAAGATTTTTTCGCAGTATCTGGAGGATGTGCTTGGCGGCATTTCTATGGGACAGCATACGCGTGAAGGCATAAAAGTGACAACGGAGGACAAAATTCTGACACTTAGTACATGTATGGGTGATCAGACCAGTTCAAGATATTTAGTACAGGCGGTGTTGCAGAAAAATGAGCAGACAAAATGATTTGGAAAAGAAAATGGAACAGCAGGACGTAATGGAGCAGGGTGCGATGAATGCACCTTCCGAGGAAAATATTTCCCAGAGTCTTCAGGAGGGGCTTCAGGAAAGGCTTAAAAATTATAAAGGCTCACCCTTTCAGGAAGAGTTTCAAGGTCATGATGTGCGCAGACACGATAACATGAAAAAAAAGAAAATTCGTCCTCTTAAGATACTGTTGATTATTCTGGCAGTGATTCTTGCACTGCTGATTTTTGCTGTGGCAGCATTTGCAGTGCTCAGCAGTCAGGGAAAGAGTTCTCTCCTTGCCAAAAAGGAAAGTGACGTAAAATTCAGCGTTCCCAGCAAAGTTGATGCAAAAATTGCAAATGAAAATACGGGCGATGTTATTTACAAAGGGAAAAAATATTGCTATAATGACAAGGTGACAAGCATATTGTGTATGGGTGTGGATCAGGAAGCGCTCAATACCTCCGGTTCCGTAGGAGCCGGGGACAGCGGTCAGGCTGATTCGCTGTTTCTGCTGGTGATTGACACGCAGACGGGTAAGACGAGCATGATCAGTATCTCACGAGACAGTATGGTGGATGTCAACGTATATTCAAACACAGGCAGCTATCTTAACACGGAAAAGCTGCAGCTTTGTCTGGCCTACACCTATGGGGATGGCCGCAAGATGAGCTGCGAGAACACGGTAAGGTCTGTATCGCGTCTGCTTTATGGTATTCCGATTAACTCTTACGCGGCTATTGACCTGAGTGCAATTCCGGTGCTGAACGACGCTGTGGGCGGCGTGGAGGTTACGATTCTGGAAGATTTGACGATCAAGGATCCTACGCTTACAGTGGGTGAGAAGATAACACTCCGCGGTCAGCAGGCCGAGTGGTATGTGAGAAGCCGCCTTTCCGAGGAACCGGAAGCAACGGCGGATGCCAATAATTACCGCATGGAGCGTCAAAAGCAGTATCTTAGTGCTTTTGCACACAAAGTACTTGATGCTACCAAACAGGATCTGGCATTGCCGATTACTTTATACAATGTTGCTTCAGATTATATGGTTACCAACGTATCTGCATCGAAAGTGGCTTATCTGGCTTCACTGATGGTTCAGAAAGGATTTGATGACAACAGCATTTTGACTGTGCCGGGTAAATCTTCCATGGGTGAGACATATGCTGAGTTCCATGTGGACGAGGAGGCACTGTATGAGATGATTTTAGATGTTTTCTACATAGAACAGGCCGAATAATTTAATGGAAAAGGAGAAAGATGATTATGAAAAAAAGACTGACAGTTATGTTGAGTGTTATGGCGATGGCATGTGCACTGTGTATTCCGGTAAATGCAAAAGTAATCAGCCCGGGCAGCGAAAATGTAAAGCCGGGTGTCACAAATAAATCCGCTACTTCACCTAAGACGGGTGAAGGTATGGAGATTGCTTATGCAGCGTTGATTGCAGTGGGTGCAGCAGGAGTTGCGGCAGGTGCAAACAAGAAACGTAAAGAGGCTTAAAAGTAAACAAGGGTGCTGCAGAGCGCAGCACCCTTACTTTTTTACACGGACAGCGAGCCAGAGCTATGTTCATATGGTTTTGGCAGCGCCGTGATATTTGCGAAACTCATAAAATGTGTTTCGCCTGGCTGATGATAATATTATTCGGACCCGTTGGAGGAAGCGGAATCATCGCTGTCCTCTGCGGGTGTATCTTTGACAGTGACGTTTAAGGTTGCTTCTGCAGTCAGACCGGATTCTGGACCTGTCACAGTGTAGGTTACCGGATAGGTGCCCGGAGTATCTCTCTGCACGTAGCCATTGAGTTCGACAGAGTCCTTGTCAATCGGCGTTCCGTCAGTGTCAATTGCGGCTTTTACATAATCCATGGCGCTGAAGCTTTCATCATTGAGCGGTATCGAAATTTCCTGCTGCGTCAGAGCAATGAGCGGCTTGGAGAGCTGTGCCTGAACGGATGCTTTTGCGGAGACGCTGTCAGCGAATCGGTTTTCAAGTGTGAAATTCAGGACGAAATATCCGATATTGGACTCGTCGGCGGACCATTTTACTTTAATGGCTGATGTGATGTCATTGCCGTATCCGTCCTCCGCATGGAGAGCGCCTGCGTCTGCGAGAGCAGATACCGCATTGTCCAGTTCGGATTCCTTGATTGTCGGCAGGTTGTTGCTGACATTGATGGTCGGTCCTTCGTAATTTTCAAGACGAAGGGTTCGCTCTGCCTTGAGCTTTGTGCCGTCAGCCGTTTTTACGCTGTAAGTGATTTTCTTCTCGTTCGGAAGATTGCTGGCCTTAAAGGAGGTCTTAAGCTTGTCTGTAAGATCGCTGCCGTCGGCATCCGTTGCGGTGACACCGTCCATCAGAATCATGCTGATGTCTCCGGTCCCGTCGTATGTCAAAATATCGGAAGTGAAACGAATGGACGCATCGGTAGCTTTTGATTCTTCCGGGATTACCGCAGCCTGATCAAAGGTATAATCCGGAAGCCCATAGTTAAAAAGGAAAAGGGCAGCCAAATTTGCCAGGGCCAAAACGGCCACTCCGATTTTGATAACTTTTGATGAAACATGATTTTTGATTTTCATAATAATAGTCCCCATATTAAATGATATTTGCTGTGGTTTTGCAGTTCTTCTTTAAAAAAAGGAGTGTCAAACCTTTACTGATACATTTACCACATAAATATATCATAAAAAGGGTTTTGATTTCAACAGATATCATGTATAATATGGTACAGTTCAGCCGCATGTAAAAATTGTGATGGAAAGGCATTCTTCGAGCAGTGCCGGATTGTCTGTATATGGTGCGGCGTGACACAGGAGAAAGAAGGTGTTGCTTGGTATGATTGATATTCATACGCATATTATACCAGGGATTGATGATGGCTCTGACAACATGGAAGATTCCCTGACGATGGCGCGCATGGCTGTTGAAACCGGAGTGACTGCACTGGTAGCGACGCCCCATTGTAATATGGAAGGATATTATGACAATTACAATACAAAAGAGCTGGTAAGGCTGTTCCGTAATCTGGCCGCATGGATTCAGGGAGAGGGGATTCCGCTGGAAATTTTTCCCGGCATGGAAATTTATTTTTCGGAGGACCTGCCCCGGAAAATAGAGGATAAGAGAGTTATCGGACTGAATCATTCCCGCTACTATCTGGTGGAATTTCCATTTAAAATACCAGCAGAGAGGCTGCGGGAAAACCTGCACTCCATCCTTGAGATGGAAAATGTGGTTCCGGTGATAGCGCATCCGGAACGTTACTATTGTGTGCAGCGCGATCCGCAGATTATTTATGCGCTTGTGATGGAGGGATGTCTGACGCAGATAAACAAGGGAAGCATCGCAGGAAAATTCGGAGAGGGTCCCTATATTGCAGCGATGGAGCTTTTAGAGTATAATCTGGTTGGATGTGTGGCCAGTGACGCCCATACGCCATACATGCGCACGACACATATGGAGGGAGTGTATGAGTTCCTTTCAGAAAATTACTCGCCTGAGTGTGCAAAGCTTTTGCTTGATGGCAACCCAAAGAGAATAATTCAGGATCGCAGAGTGGACATGCGTGCAGCAGCGCGTCCTGTCCGCAAGCGTTATTTTCGGTAAATGTGAGTGAGACAGCACACCAGATACCAGGAGGACATTATGAGAAGATTAAGGTTATTAAGTATTATATTGCTGATAGCTTCCATAGCGATTTATGCCGGATATGAATTTAAGGAGAATCAGAATGCGGACAAACTGGGACCGCAGATTTCGATGGAAGAAAGCAGCATTCAAGTGAGTGTAAATGCATCGGATAAGGAGCTGATAAAAGGAGTCACAGCTACAGATCCAAAAGACGGAGATGTCACAGATTCCATTGTTATTGAAAATGTGTCTACTTTTCTGGATAAAGGACGAAGACTGATTTCTTACGTGGCTTTTGATTCAGACAATCATGTGACGAAGGCATCAAGACAACTCATATATACGGATTATACATCCCCGCGGTTTAGTATTACTGCACCGATGACCTTTCAGGTGGGGACGGAAGCCATATTGGACGGAGTGCGCGCGAAGGACTGTATAGACGGAGATATATCGGATAAAGTAAAAATATCTTCGGATTCTGTTATTTACACGGGAGTGGCGGGTGAGTACAGTGTGAAGCTTCAGGTGACAAATAGCTGCGGCGACATGGTGACTCTGCCGGTGACAGTGGAAATCTGCGATCGTTCGGATTATATGTATCGTCCGCAGGTCAACCTCTCAGAATATATTGTGTATACGGAGGTTGGGAACAAGCTTGACGCTGCTTCTTATATGGAAGGTGTCACCATAGGTGATCAGGACTACGCGCTGACGGATGGCGATGAGTCATATGGGACAGAAGAGGATATGGGTTATCACACCATAAATCGTTCGCGCATTGAGATCAGTGATAAAGTTGATTATAAAAAAGCGGGCGTCTATGAGATTATTTACGGCATGTCCAGTCTTGAAGGTACAAGAGGAAAGACGAGACTGATTGTGGTTGTTGAGGACAGTGCACAGGAGAGCTCAGAGGCTGAATCAAAATCTGAGGAAAAGAACGGGGAGACGGAGGCTCAGTCTGAAGACGAGAGCGAAAGCCAGGAGACTGCATCTGAGTCTGAAGGGGAGCAATAATAGGAGGTAAAAATGGCTGAGAAAAAGAATGAGTATACTCCGCTGGAGGGAATGAATATTGATCTGTACAGTATTGTGAAGGATGTATGCCATGAGTGGATGACTATTCTGTTTGTCTGCATTGCAGCGGCTCTTTTGATAAATGTGTTTGTAACGGAGCGTTATCATCCGGCCTATACGACGCAGGCGACTCTTTTTGTTACAAGAAGAGGTACCTCGAGCACGATTTACGATAATCAGTATTCGGCGGAGACGATGGCTACCAAATTTGAGCAGATTCTGAACAGTAATTTGCTGCAGAAAAAGGTTGCCCAGGAGGTTGGTCTGGATTCCTTTAAAGGCAAGGCTTCGGCTGAGGTGATTCCGGAAACGAATCTGATATCACTGAAAGTGACGGCGGATTCTCCGGGACTTTGTTTTAAGCTTATTAATTCTATTATGAGAAATTATGGCGTTGTCTCCGATTATATGGTGGGGAATGCGATTCTGGAGACGCTGCAGGCTCCGCAGATTCCGACTGCTCCGGATAATCCGCTGAACAAACGGGATTATATGAAGAAGGCCTTCCTTTATACGGCTGCGGCGCTGTGTCTTATAATTGCTTTATTCTCCTATATGCGTGATACGATCCGGAATGAAAAGGATATTACGAAGAAGCTGGATACAAAAAATCTTGGGACTCTTTGGCATGAGCAGAAATATAAGACTTTGGGAGCGCGACTTCGAAGGAATAAGAGCGGTATTTTGATTACAAATCCTACGGTCAGCTTCCGGTATGTGGAATCAGTAAAAAAGCTGGTGCGGCGTGTGAAAAATAAGATGGATGACAAAGGAGCTAAGACTCTGATGATTACCAGTGTCCTCGAAAATGAGGGAAAATCCACAGTCGCTGCTAATATGAGCTTGGCGCTGGCACAGGAGGCGGAGAAAGTACTGCTGATTGACTGTGATTTCCGTAAGCCTTCCCAGTATAAGGTGCTGAATATGCAGGAGACAAAAATTGACGATCTTGGAAATGTGCTGAATGGAAAAGGCTTTGCAAACGATCTGATCCACAAGGTACCGGGTACCAATCTGTATACTATTTTGAATACTGTGGCTTTTGAAAATTCTACGGAGATGATTACTGCAGGTCTGCTGCAGCAGATTATTGACTATTTCCGTGATATGATGGATTATATTATTATTGATACCTCTCCGCTGGCGCTTGTAGCGGACGCTGAGGAGATTACGAATATGGTAGATGCGACGCTTCTGGTTGTGGAGGAGCATAAGGTGGAGGCAAAGGATTTAAATGATGCGATTGATACCTTGAACGGAGAGAAAAAGAAAAATATTGGCTGCGTCTACAACAATGCCCATGTGGGAATCCTGAAGGCAGCAGGCTCTTATGGTTACGGATACGGTTACAGTTATGGAGGTCATTATGAGCAGTGAAACAAAAGAGAGGGAGCAGGGAAGTTCAGAGCTGATTGACATCAGTACGATTATTGATGATGTCTGGAAAGGTATTGTGAAATTCTGGTGGCTGTTTTTTCTGCTGACCAGTGTATGCGCCTCCCTGCTGTATTTCAAGACGAGAAGAGAGTATGTTCCGGTGTATACGGCGTATGCCACATATATTGTTACTGGTGAGGATATGTACAGCTACAGCGATTCCTATAATCAGAAGGCGGCGGAACAGATCGGTAAGATTTTCCCATATATTCTGTCCAGTGATGTTTTAAAACAGCTTGTGACGGAAAGCATGGGACTGGAGGAGCTTCCGGGCACGATTTCTTCCTCTGTTATGGAAGGAACCAATCTCATCACGGTAAAAGCCCAGAGCAAATCGCCGCAAACCGCTTACGATCTTCTGGAAGCATTTATTGAGAGTTATCCTAAGGTGGCGCAGCCGGTTATAGGCGAGACTAATATGAGCATCATGGATGAATCGGGTGTTCCGACAAAACCGGACAATCTGCCGTCTTTCAAGCGCAGAGCGCTAAAAGGCGGTGTTATAGGATTTGGTCTGGCATTTATTCTGGCTGTTTTCTATGCACTCACAAGAAATACAGTAAAAAAAGAAGAGGATTTAAAGAAGTTTTTAAATACCCGGTGTCTTGGTGTATTGCCGAAGGCCAGATTTAAAAAGCGTGGCAAGGTGAAAAATCCGCAGGTTTTGCTGGATAATGAGATGGTACCGTCGGCCTTTGTGGAGGCGAATCGTACGGTACGCACACGTCTGGAAAAGACATTGCAGGAAAAGCGTATCAATACTTTTCTGGTGACAAGCGCGATTGCAGGAGAGGGAAAAACTACCGTTGCATGCAACATGGCGCTTGCACTGGTGAAGCGAGGCTATTCGGTATTGTTGATCGACGGTGATCTGAGAAAGCCTGCCGTGGCGGCGACACTTGGCATTGAGCCGGGTGAGGCAGGATTCTACGAAGTTCTTACAAAGCAGGCAACCTTGCGGCAGGCGGCCATACAGTACAAAGATACAGGTCTGCGCGTGATTACAGGCAGCAGACCCATTATGAATACACAGCGCGTGCTGAATGGCAAAGGCGTAAGAGAAATCATGCGGAGCCTGCGCTACAGTGCAGATTTTGTCATTATTGATACGCCGCCTAGTGCAGTACTTTCTGACGCGGCTGTTATCGCACAGTATGTAAAAGGAGCTGTCTTTGTCGTGCGTCAGGATTATGCCAAGGTTGATGAGATCCTTGAGGGAATCGAGAGTATTTCCGATACCGGCGTACAGCTTATGGGCTGTGTTCTGAACAATGCTCAGGTTGGCATAACCGGCTACGGTTATGGCTACGGTTATGGTTACGGCTATGGACGTTACGGATATGGCAGATATGGACATTACGGAAGCTATGGGTACGGAAGTACCAAGAAAGCGGAAAAAGAAAAACAATAAAAAAGAGTGATCGCACAGTGTGCACAAAACTATTTTTAGTTGCCAAGCATCCGAAGGAAGCTGCCGGTGGCAGGTTCTGTAGGTAATGATTCAGGCTGAATCGTTGTAACTACTCAGCCTGAATCATTGCAGGTTGGGAGAGGACGAAAAGAAGGACAGCGCATATCGCACGCAGGCTCCAAACCGTTCGGCTATGTTTTCTAACCGTGTGAA
>ERZ809224.1443-NODE-1443-length-17302-cov-9.279875_pt1 | contig 17302 bp, 14 predicted proteins | sample MGYA00520513_ERZ809224 | MGnify/ENA primary metagenome ERZ809224 (study PRJEB31576, sample SAMEA3212658) | Homo sapiens | biome: human-gut; feature: human gut; material: fecal | place: Sweden | collected 2012 ... | reverse complement strand
TATTGATGGTAACGGATTAGCAGGCGCCCACGCTTTACTGAATTTGGGTGGAGGTAATACCCATTATTGGTTGACAACTCCGGTTATCGATATCGAACCTCTGGCCACTCCGGTGCTCTATTTTGACCTGGCATTGACCGGACACGGAACTTCGAACCCGGCGACCGGTAATACGAATGATAAATTTATGGTGCTTATCGCGACGGAGGACGGACAAACCTGGAATGAAGCCAACACGGTAGTCTGGGCTAATAATGGTACTGCAGATTCTGTTTTTAATAATATTCCAGACCATGGATATATGGTAGCTGTTCCCCTTGGGTCCTATGCCGGAGAAAAAATCAGGGTTGCCTTCTATGGCGAATCCACGGGTGGTAATGCCGATGTGGATCTGCATCTGGACAACATTCGCGTTATAGAAGAAAGTAACTGTACGCCTCCTGTAATCACCGGTGTCACTCCTTCCGAAGAAGTCCCGCAGTTTAGTAGGTTGGTTACATGGAACACTACGGGCTCTTCCACAGGTTGGATTCTTCAACACAGGCGTGTATCATGGGATGGACCAGATTACTGGGAAGATTGGCAGGAAATTAATTGTACTTCCGATTGCGGGCAAAATTCTTGTCTCTTAACCGGACTGGACGGCTGCAGGGCTTATGAGGTACGGGTAAGAATGGTTTGCGGTACAGGACTCAGCGACTGGTCGTACGCTTATGAATTTGTTATAACTGGAACGGAAGAATATGATTTGTCCCGGAATATTTCCGTTTTCCCGAATCCGGCACAGTATCAATTACAATTCCGTATTTCGGATCCCGACGTAAAAGTAAAACAAATTACGCTGTTTGATATATACGGGAAAAATATAAGGACCATTTCTCCTTTAAACGATATTAACGGCGTGGATATCCAGGACCTTTCGTCCGGAATTTATTTCATCAGGTTTGAAACGGGAAAAGGTATGGTCACCAAGAAGTTTATCAAAGAATAAAAACATCATTTTTTAATATCAGGGAGGTTGTCGTAATGCAATCTCCCTTTTTTATTGTATACGGGCCGTTACCGCTTGATGATCATGCAAACAATTAGCCGGGAATATTGTTATAAATTATTGTTAAAATATTGTAAAAATGAAAAAACAGATACTCCTCATATGTTTAGTTCTAGCCTCAATATATGGTAAAGGTCAGCACGCCATTATTCCTTTGGAACAATTACCGGAATACTCCCAGTATTTCCTTAGCCAGCATTTTCCTATGATCAAAGTTTCCAATGTAATGATAGATACGGGCAGGGATACTACCTATACAGCTATTGTGGGTAATGAAGCAGAAGTGGAATTCGATAAATTCGGTTACTGGACGGATGTGGAAATGAGAAGTAACGATGTTCCTCATACTATTGTACCTGATCCGATTACCAATTATGTATTAAATAATCATGCCAATCAACGGATCGTGAAAATTGAGAGGGATGAAACCAAATATTTAGTATTGTTATCGAACGGAATGGAATTGAAATTCAACGGTCTTTACCAACTCTATGAGATCGATGATTAAATCGAATAAATAAAGCCGGTTAGCTGATTCATTGCTGACCGGCTTTATTTTATTTAATAGAGAAAGAGCTTTTTACAGGTAAATTGTCAATATTCTCTATTTGAGTTTTCCGGTTATTGGAAGGCCATTCGGATATATTACTGATCGGCGCAACCTGGTTTACATCGATACCTTTATATTCAAAAGGCTGTGCTCGTCGTCCTGTAACGGGTTGTATATAATCGGGTTCGATGTTGAGGTTTCGGGCCACCTGATATACATCCCTCAAAGGAAGATTACTAATATTCCGGTTGCTGTATTTGGCTATAACATAAGGATTGGGACCTTTGGCGTAAAAATGTCCGTTTACGGTTACGTCGAAATTATCGAGGATATACACCATTTGCATTTCATCCTGAATATCCCTGGCAGGAATTACTTTTTCTGCAATATTTTTATGGCAGATATCCTGCGGATGAGCGATATTCCAATAAAAATCGTGCGGCTTCCATCCGGTAAAGGATCTGCCCGCGTCCACTTTCGGCGTTAGTGGTGCCCATGCATAGTAATCATTGACGGTTGCCCAGGTTACCCAGGCCGGCGCCCAGTCATAACCCGGGGACCATAACCATCCGTAATTATTATCGTAAAACCAGCGCCCGTAATGGAAAGGGGCCCATCCCCAATCATAATTGGAAGACCAGAACCATCCCTGTTCCATAAACTGCCAGTTTCCGTTGGTCAGATAAGGCCTGAAATCATTTACCACATCCGGATGCCACACATAACCGATCGAAGGATATTCCATCCACGTTCCGTAAGGCGAAAGTTCATCGTAAAATGTTTGATAGGTTACCGGAGTTTCCGATTTATTTTGCGCATTCACACTCGTAAGCGGATTGATCAGTATAAGGAGTAGGAATGCCATAGTTTTCATTGCTGTTTTCATCTTTTTCATAGTTTAAGTGAATACCGGGATTAGTCTTTTAGAAATAAAATAGCCTCTTTAACCAACTTATTCCGTCGAAAGTTCAACCGTAAAATTTTAGCTTACGGTGATATACGGATTCTGATTTAATAAATTAAATTTTCTTAAGAAATAAAATACAAACTTCTTTATGCAAATTTTCTTTTTATAAAATAATATTGTTATGATGAACAAATTAGATTTTTTTGTATTTTTGCAACCCGAAAATAAAACAGAAATATTTAAAATAAGAAAATTTTATTATGTATCTAACACCTGAAGTAAAACAGAACATCTTCAAAGAATATGGTAAATCTGCATTCGATACAGGTTCTCCGGAAAGCCAGGTAGCGCTTTTCACCCATAGGATCAAACATTTAACGGAACATCTTAAAGCAAATAAAAAAGATTTGGTTACGAAACGTTCGCTTATTATCCTGGTGGGAAAAAGAAGAAGCATGTTGGACTTTTTGAAAAAACAAGATATTGAAAGATACAGGGCTATTATTAAAACCTTAGGTTTAAGAAAATAATTTCGGTACGCCCGTCTCTAAAAAAGGCAATTTGAGGAAATTGCCTTTTTTTGTATTTACTAAAGTGTTGGTACGTAACCGATACTAAAAATTAAAATAAAATGATAGGAATTACGCAAACATTTGATATAGGTGACGGCAGAACCGTTTCTATTGAAACAGGAAAACTGGCGAAACAAGCTGACGGATCAGTGGTAGTGAAAATGGGAAATACCATGTTGCTCGCCACGGTATGCAGCAAAAAAGAAGCGGCTGAAAATCTAGATTTTATGCCCTTACAGGTTGAATATCAGGAAAAATATGCCGCTGTGGGAAGGTTTCCCGGAGGCTTTTTTAAACGTGAGGCACGTCCGTCGGAATATGAGATATTAATTGCCCGTTTGGTAGACAGAGCGCTAAGACCACTCTTCCCGGATGATTATCATGCTGAAACACAGGTGATCGTTACACTTATGTCGGGAGACAAAAATAACCTGCCGGATTCATTGGCCTGTCTGGCCGCATCTTCGGCACTTGCCGTATCCGATATTCCCTTTAACGGTCCGATCTCTGAAGTAAGGGTAGGAAGGATAAACGGAAAAATGGTGATCAATCCCTCTGTGGAAGAACTGGCCAATTCGGATATTGATATGATCGTGGCGGCTTCGATAGACAATATTATGATGGTGGAAGGGGAAATGAAAGAGATTTCCGAGGCGGAAATGGTGGAAGCCCTTAATTTTGCCCATGAAGCGATCAAAATACAATGTAAAGCCCAGATGGAACTGGCTTCCAAGGTCGAAAAAGCACAGGTTAAAAGAGAATATTGCCATGAAGTCAATGATGAAGAACTTCGTCAGCTGATCAATGAAAAATTATATGATAAAGTTTACGAAGTAGCGAAATCATTCGTGGGAAAACATGAGAGAAGCGAATGTTTCCGTGCGATCCTGGATGAATTTATTGAAACCCTTCCGGAAGAAGAAAGAGATGCCAAATTACCTTTGGCCAAACGTTATTTCCATGATGTACAATATGATGCCGTACGCGCTATGATCCTCAATGACCGGGTCCGTCTCGATGGACGCCAGCTGGATCAGATACGCCCCATCTGGACAGAAACGGATTATCTTCCTTCGGTACACGGATCAGCTATTTTTACACGTGGAGAAACTCAATCCCTGACTACCTGTACATTAGGTACCAAATTAGATGAACAAACTATTGACGGTGCTGTGGTAGACGGTTCCAGCCGTTTTATCCTCCATTACAATTTCCCTCCGTTTTCCGTAGGTGAAGTGAAAAGGATGATGAGTGCGAGCAGAAGGGAAATAGGACATGGCAATCTGGCCCATCGTGCCCTTAAGCCTGTGATTCCGTTCGAAGACCATGATTTTCCTTACACCGTACGTATCGTATCCGATATTTTAGAATCTAACGGAAGCTCCTCAATGGCGACCGTTTGCGCGGGTACTCTGGCTTTATTGGATTGCGGTGTTAAAATTAAAAAACATGTTTCCGGGATTGCCATGGGCTTAATCACTGACGGGAAAAGCGGCAATTACGCCGTGCTTTCAGATATATTAGGCGATGAAGATCACTTAGGCGATATGGACTTTAAAGTTTGCGGTACTGCCGATGGTATCACAGCCTGTCAGATGGATATCAAAGTGAATGGTCTTACTACGGAAATTATGGCTCAGGCATTGGAACAGGCTCGTAACGGCCGTTTGTTTATCCTGGATAAACTGGTGGAAGCGATGCCGCAACCGCGTCCGGATTATAAACCGTTCGTACCTCGTATTATCCAAATGATTATCGCCCGCGACCAGATTGGAGCAGTGATCGGACCGGGAGGAAAGATTATACAGGAAATGCAGCGTGAAACCAATACGATCATTAATATAGAAGAAGTTGGTGACCATGGTGTGATCGATATCGCTGCGGCAAATATCGATGACATCAACGCAGCTATGGCAAGAATCAAAGCCATTACGGCGGTTCCTGAAATCGGGGAAATATATGATGGAAAAGTAAAAAGCATCATGCCTTTCGGCGCTTTTGTGGAATTATTCCCGGGAACAGACGGTCTGCTTCATATTTCCGAAATAGCGTACCGTCGTCTGGAGAATGTAGAAGATGTGTTGAAAGTGGGTGATGAGATTAAGGTAAAACTGATTGCCGTGGACGAAAAAACCGGTAAACTTAAACTTTCCCATAAGGTTTTATTACCTAAACCGGAAGGTTACAAAGAAGAAGAAAGACCCGCTCGTCCTCCGAGATCTTCCCATGGCAATAATGGCGGAAGACCTAATAATAAGCCTTATAATAAAAAATAAAGGAACGGATAAATCTACGATCCTTTCCGAATAGGAAGTTTTCTGAAACGGCCACTCAGTTTATCGAAGTGGCCGTTTCAGTTTTACATTCTTTATCTAATGGAGTTAATCAGATTCTTCGTTTCACTCGGAATGACATAAAGTTTCAATCTAAAATTCACATTTTGTCATCCTGAACATAGTGAAGGATCTATATATTCTCATATTCAGAATGACGGGGATATGATATTCTTAGGATTTCAGGATTAGAACAAACCGGAAAGTTGTCCGGAAACAAATAAATCCGGACTAAATCAGTTTTTATTTTCCTATACATAGTATTACATCTTGCCGGTAAGGCAAAAAAATCCTACTTTTGCCGTTTAAAATCATAGCATTGAAAAGAAAATTGATAATTTACCTTTCTAAGGCCAGAAGATACATAAAAGAACATCTCGGTATTTCCAATACGATACTGTTGCTGAGTTTTTTTACCGGTATCTTCGGAGCCACCGTGGCTATTATTATCAAGAACCTTTTACATTTTACTACCAGTATCTTAACCCGTGCTTTTCCCGGTGCCGAGGTCAATTATCTTTATCTCGCTTTTCCGTTCATAGGGATTGTTCTTACCATGTTGTTCGTCACCCGGATCGTGAGGGATGACCTTAGTCATGGAGTCAGTATTGCGTTAAAATCCATGTACCGTAGTCATGGTAAATTACGTAGGCATAATATATATACTTCCATGATCGCCAGTTCTATTACGGTGGGTTTCGGAGGTTCAGTCGGACTGGAGGCGCCGATCGTGTTGACCGGTTCCGCAGTAGGTTCTAATCTGGCCCAGTTTTTTAATTTACCGCCTAAGCATACCCGGCTCTTACTGGCATGCGGTTCTACGGCTGCTATGGCTGCCATTTTCAAAGCTCCTATCGCCGGTATCGTATTTGCGATAGAGGTCTTAATGCTTGACCTTACCGCGGTGGCCATTTTACCGTTGTTGATATCAGCCGCGACAGGAACGGTTCTTTCACTTTTGTTCCTGGGTGAGAATGTGATGTTCAACGTGCCTTATATAAGTTCTTTCCATTTGGGTAATATACCTTATTATATACTATTGGCAATCCTGGCCGGTTTTGTTTCGGTTTATTTTCTCAGGATGTTAAGGTATATAGAAAAAAGGTTCAAAAAGATCGGGAATAAATGGAAAAAAGCTATTATCGGGGGAGCCCTGCTGGGCGGACTCATTTTTCTTTTTCCCGTGTTTTACGGCGAAGGATATGAAAGTCTGAATGTCCTGATCAACGGAGGAGCGATGAAATTATTCGAAGATTCTCCATTGTCTAACCTTTTCGATTACCGGATCTTCTTTTTTCTATTTATCATTTTTGTCATATTATTAAAAGTTGTAGCTGCGGCCTTTACCACTGCGGCCGGTGGAGTAGGAGGAGTGTTCGCGCCGACCCTTTTCGTGGGCGCCTTTTTGGGTTTTTTTGTGGCCGAAGTACTGAATCATTTTTTTGGTATAGGCTTACCTACCGTGAATTTTATTCTTGCCGGGATGGCAGGAGTCATGACGGGGGTTATGTTTGCGCCGTTAACCGGTATCTTCCTGATTGCCGAGCTCTCTACCGGATATAACCTTCTCATACCTTTAATGATTACTTCTTCTATCTCTTATCTTGTGGCTTCCCGTTTTGAAAAACATTCGGTATATACCAAGCCGCTTGCTGACCAGGGAGAACTGAAGACCCATAACAAGGATAAATTCGCTATGCAGGAGATCGATTGGAAAAGACTGGTCGATAAGAATATCTCTACGATATCGATTAACGCTACCCTCAGGCAATATACCAACAGTATTTCGGAAAGTAAGCGCAACCTGTTCGTCGTCCTGGATACGGATGGACTTTTTGCGGGGCTTCTGGTAATGGATGAGCACAGGGATGTGATATTCCGGCAGGAACTTTATGACCTGATACATGTCAAGGATCTTATGATGCAGCCGGAAGTCTATATTTATGATACGGATAGCGGGGAAGAAATTATCAGGAAATTCAACGAAACCAATAATTTCAATTTACCCGTTATTACCAGGGATCGTCATTACATAGGCTTTTTATCCAGGGCAAAAATACTAAGTGCCTATAAGGATTTTATTGCGGAAGAATCCGAAGATTAAGCCTGGAAGTGTTCGTAAAATTTATTGTTATTGATTACCGGCGCATGCTCATCTGGTGATCTGTCATACGGATGGAAAATAATCGTTATTTTTGCACGTTTAAATCCAATATGATGAAATATTTGAAAGAAACTCCTTTTGCGGTTACCATTTGTGATAAAGATGGGAAAATACTTGAAATGAATGAAAAATCCGTTAAGACTTTCCTTAAGGATGAAAAAAGTATTATAGGAAATTATCTTTTCGACTGCCATCCCGAACCGGCTAAATTGAAGCTCAGGGAAATGCTGGATAACCATAATGTGAATGCCTATACCATAGAAAAGAACGGAATAAAGAAACTGATATACCAATCCCCATGGTTTGAAGATGGTGAATTTATGGGTTATATCGAACTTTCCCTTGAATTACCGCAAGAAATGCCTCATTATGTGAGAAAGTAATCATTGCTTATGATAATATTAACTTTATTTTTACTATTTTTGCACTCTAAAATTAAATAATGGCTCTTCTAAGCGAATATTCTTTGTGGTTCATTCTGGTTTGTGTCGCGATAGGGGCTGCCTATTCGTTAATCTTATATTTTAAAAACAGGTCCGTTATTTTCGAACGCCGTTCTTTGTGGGTTATGGCCCTATTGCGGGGAATTACCATGACCATGATTGCGTTTCTTTTTTTAGCGCCTATGGTCCGGCTTAACCTGAAGCAAACAGATAAACCCATTTTACTTTTCGCTGTCGATAATTCCGAATCTGTTGCCGCCGGGAAAGATTCTTCCTATTACCGGCAGGAATACCAGGACCAGTTAAATTCACTGATTAATACTTTTGGTAATCAATACGAGATCATAACCGGTTTTGTCGGAGAGCAGAACCGTTTCCAAAAGTCTGGTGACGGAACACTCAATCCCGATTTTACCGATAAAACAACCGATCTTTCCTCTGTATTCGATGAAGTAAATAACTTTTACGGTAACCGCAACATGGGTGCGATGGTACTATTTACCGACGGTATTTACAATACAGGTTCTAATCCTTATTATAAAGCCGATAAACTGAATTTTCCGGTTTATACCGTAGGATTGGGAGATACGGAATTCCAGCCGGACCTGTTGATCTCGGGCATCAACCACAACCGGCAGACCTACCGGGGTAATTTCTTCCCCGTGGAAATTAAAGTGGCGGCAAACAAACTGGCGGGAAAGAATTCCGTGTTGAGAGTCTATGAACAGGGTATGGAAATCTTCTCCAAAAATATTAATCTTAATTCTTCACAATATTTTGAAACGGTTAAATTAAGTATTGAAGCCAGGGAAAAAGGAATGCACCAGTATCGCGTGGAACTGGAAGAGGTGGACGGCGAAATTTCCTATAAAAATAATGTGGCTTCTTTTTTTGTGGAAGTCGTGGATACAAGGGAAAAAATTGCCATTATTTACCATGCTCCTCATCCGGATATAAGCGCTTTACGTTACGCTTTGGAAAAGATCGACCGGTATGAACTGGATGTTTTCCCCGTACAGGAATTTAAGGCGAATCCTGAAGATTATTCACTGTTGATCCTGCATCAGTTACCATCAGCAATTAATCCTGTCTCAACCCTTTTATCCAGGATAACACAGGGTGGTATTTCCGCCCTTTTCATCATGGGACAGCAAACAGATCTAAGCCGTTTCAACACCATGAACCTGGGAATGACGATTACACAAAACAGGGGGCTTTTTAATGATGCCGTACCGAGCTACAATGAAAACTTTACCTCCTTTACTTTCTCGGAAGAAACCCGGCAGATAATCAGGAATTTTCCCCCGCTTCATACCTTTTTCGGGGATTATAAAACCGCGGTTTCCGCTACCACTTTCATGTATCAGAAGATCAGTAATGTAATTACACCTTATCCGTTAATCATGTTCAACGATCTTAACGGAGCAAAGATGGGTGTGATTACCGGCGACGGTCTATGGCAATGGAGAATGTATAATTATCTTTACGTCCAGAATAGTGATGCTTTTGATGAGATTATCACCAAAACGGTTCAGCTCCTTTCGGTTAAAAGTGACAAAAGTTTCTTCAGGGTTCATGCAGGACAGGTATTTGATGAGAATGCGGATATTGAATTCTCAGCGGAATTATATAATGACAGTTATGAACTGGTGAATGAACCCGATGTCACCTTCTCTTATACCGACCGTGCCGGAAAAAAATATGATTCCCGGTTTTCCAAACAAAATAATGCCTATAGCTTAAACCTCGGCAAACTGCCTGTGGGTGATTATTCATGGCAGGCCTCAGTGCAATTCGGTAATCAGACCTATGCAAAGAATGGCATATTTACTGTACGGGAAGTAATGTTAGAGTCAGTAAATCTCGTGGCCGACCATGCCTTGCTGCAGAATATTTCCCAGGCTACAAACGGTAAATTCTTTACGGTCGACCGGATGCAGGATGTTGAACAGGAAATCAAAAATAACGATAACATAAAAGCCATCGCCAATTATAGTAAAAAATATAGTCTTATCATGAACTCATGGTGGTATCTGGCATTGATCATATTGCTTTTGGGGGTGGAATGGTTTATGAGAAAATGGGGAGGCGGTTATTAATATGAAAACAATGAAGAGGTTTTACATCATCACATGCTTTCTGTTGTTGGGAATATGTTCGGTACAGGCCCAGCAGATCGCATTGCTCAAATACAGGGGCGGGGGAGACTGGTACGCTAATCCCACTGCGCTGCCCAATCTGATCCGGTTTTGTAATCAAAATCTTCAAACTTCCCTTAATCCGGAATATGCCACGGTAGAAGTGGGAAGTCCTGATATTTTCAATTATCCTTTTATCCACATGACAGGACATGGAAATGTAGTTTTTTCGGATGAAGAAGCTGCCAACCTGCGCCGTTATCTGATGGCGGGCGGATTTTTACATATTGACGATAATTATGGTCTTCGCCAGTTTGTTTTCCCGCAGATGAAAATGGTTTTCCCCGAACTCGAATTTGTGGAGTTACCTTTCAATCACCCCCTTTTCCATCAGAAATATAAATTCCCGGGCGGGCTTCCCAAGATACATGAGCACGACAATAAACCGCCCCAGGCTTTCGCTCTGATATGGGAAGGACGAATGGTTTGCCTTTTCACTTATGAGAGTGACCTTGGAGACGGATGGGAAGATTTTGAGGTGCATAAAGATTCCGAAGCGGTCAGGACCAAAGCGCTCCAGATGGGGGCAAATATTATCCAGTATGTTTTTACGGAATAAAAAACGGTGATCTGTAAGCCGGGTTCTGTGGACTCCTGTCATTTATCTAGGCCTTACGTCGCCATAAGGCTCAATCAGCCTACCCTCCGGGTCGGGCGAGCAACCCTCAAGCCCCGGTTTATTTGGCCTTTCAACCCATGAGGTTTACCTGCATCAGGTATCGCTACCGATGCCGTGAGCTCTTACCTCACGTTTTCACCCTTACTCCGTTAAAGGAGCGGTATCTTTTCTGTGGCACTATCTGTAACTTCTTGCGAAGTCCCTTCCCGTTAGGAAGCATGGTGCTCTGCGTTGCCCGGACTTTCCTCCCCTCCATTACTGAAGCAGCGACAGGACAATCACCGTTTTATTTAATAAGAAATTATCATCTAAAAGAATACAGTTCTTTTATGCGTTGAGCATAACCGGCATAATCAACATCAGGAGATTTTCATCTGCTGTAAACTCTTCGGTAGGAAGAATAAGTGCGGCACGGTTAGGTTGCGACATCTCCAGGCTTATTTCCTGCGAATCCATATTCTCCAGCATCTCACGGAGAAATTTGGAATTAAATCCGATATCCATAGGTTCACCGGTATAAACCCCGCTGATCATTTCTTCCGCTTTATTGGAATAATCCACGTCTTCCGCAGTAATATTCACTGCTTCTTCCGATAAGGAAACCCTCACCTGAAAGGTGGACTGACTGGAGAAAATACCTACCCTCCTGATCGATTTCAGGAAATCTTCCCTTGAAACCACCAGTTTATTGGGATTATTTGTTGGGATCACCGCTTCATAATTCGGGAATTTACCGTCTTTTAATCTTGAAAAGATGGTAATATTCTCAAAAGAAAATTGGATATGATTGGTTTCCGAAGAATAGTTGACTTTTACTTTATCGGTAAATCCCACCAGAATAGTCTTAAGCTGCATAAGAGGTTTTTTCGGAAGGATAAACGAAACGAAATCATCCGTCTTTACTGCCTGGTTCCTGAAACGGACCAGTTTATGAGCATCCGTAGCTACGAAAGTGATGTATTCATTTGAAAGCTCGCATAATACCCCCATCATGTTCGGCCGTAATTCGTCGTTTCCGGTTGCAAATAAAGTCTTGCTCACCGCCCTTTGTAAAATGCCGGCGTCGATATCGAAAGAATTGGAATCACCCATCGACTGTACCTGCGGATATTCATTGCCCGCGAAACACGGCGAATCATATTCTCCGTTGGCTGCCGTGAACTTCACAATGTTATTTTCCAGATCGAAAGCAAATACGATAGGTGTTTCCGGAATTAATTTGAGCGTTTCCAGTAATATCTTGGACGGAACCGCAACCGATCCTTCTCCTTCCACATTGGTCAGGTCTACAACGGCATTCATGGTCGTATCCAGATCCGAAGCTGTTAAGGTCAGTCTGTCTCCTTCGATAGTAAAAAGGAAATTGTCCAATATCGGTAAAGAGCTGTTGGAACTCAGGACTCCGCTGATAGCACTCAGATTTTTGTAAAGAACATCTCTGGATACAATGAATTTCATAATGATACAAATTTAAAATTAAGATGCAAATATACATTTTTTTTATTTAGACATCTGATAAATTCTTTATTCACTATATTTGCATTTTAAACCTTATATATGCTTTTGGAAATTTGTGCTAATTCCGTACAATCAGCCGTGAATGCGGAGAGAGGAGGTGCCTCGCGGATCGAATTGTGCCAGAACCTGAATGAAGGAGGAACTACCCCTTCACGGGCATCCATTATGTATTGTGTTACTTACCTGGAACTGGACACTTTTGTGCTGATACGCCCCCGTGCCGGTGATTTTTGTTATAATGATCTGGAATATAAGATCATGAAGGAGGATATCATGTTTTGTAAACATGCCGGAGTGAAAGGTATTGTTACCGGTTTCCTTAATCCCGATTATACGGTCGACGCACAGAAGACCCGTGAAATAGTGGAGCTTGCGGCTCCCATGCAGGTTACCTTCCACCGCGCTTTCGATGTTGCCAAAAATTGGGCAAAGTCACTGGAAACCATCATTGATTGCGGATGCCACCGTATCCTTACTTCCGGACATGCGGTTACAGCCCGGGAAGGAATGGGAAGATTAAGGCTGATCCATGAAATAGCGGCAGAACGCATTATAATTTTAGCCGGAAGCGGTGTGAATAGTGAGAATGTGACGGATTTGGCCCATATTACCGGAATTCAGGAGTACCATGCTTCTTGTAAGAAGAAAATCAGTACATTACCTGAAGATAGCGGCATAAATTGGCTCGACATTTCCAATCTTGAACACTGGGAAACCGATATCGACGAAGTCGCAGCCCTGAAAACCCAATTGGAAACCTTGGATGAATAAAAATATTAGTCTTAAAATCAGTTAGTTGCAATAAAATGTTAGCCAAATTGTAAAAATTATACAATTATATGGAATATTGTTGTATATTTGCATAATAAAAATTATCATAAGTCACATCTAAATCAATAGGAGGAACGCTATCGAATATAAAATTACCTTTTCTTAGAATATTAATCAAAAACAAGGGAGGTCTTTATGAATACGATAGTGCTCAATGATAACGAATTAATATCCCGTTATCTTAATGGTGACGAATCAGCCTTAATGACTTTAATTACAAGACATCAGAAAAAAGTATTTTCATATATCATGCTTTCTGTTAAAAATAGGGAATTAGCGGAAGATATTTTTCAGGATACATTTATTAAAGTAATCAATACGCTTAAATCAGGAAATTATAAGGAAGAAGGAAAATTCCTGCAGTGGGTAATGCGGATCGCCAATAACCTGAAAATAGATTATTACCGGAAAACACAAAGAATGCCGGCTTACGAATCATCAGGGGATTTTGATATATTTGATGTGATCTACGGTACCGATCCTTCAGTAGAACAAAAAATTATCACGGAACAAATATACAAGGATGTTCAGGAATTGATCCAGTATTTACCGGAAGAACAGCGTGAAGTTTTGCAAATGAGGATATATGACGATATCAGTTTTAAAGATATCGCTTCCATGACCGGTGTAAGTATTAATACCGCATTGGGAAGAATGCGCTATGCGCTCATTAACCTGAGAAAGATCATCAAAGAACGGAATGTTGTATTAACTTAATTTTCGTTAAGACTATAAATCGAAACATCGGGTGGCGTCAGCGGCCCGGTGTTTTTTATTTCCTGTTAACGTCTGAAATTTACTTAAATTTGCATTCCAAACGAGGACCAATGTTTAACAAAATAGTCGGAACTTTTTTTACCCGTATTATAGTCATGATGGTCATGCTTGTGGTGGTGGTCATCAATACCAATACTTTCGGCGCCGAAGGTACCGGTACGATTGCCCTCGTTGTCCTGGGACTTACTATTTTGCAGCTTTTATCCAATATGGTGGGCGGAGGGGCGATCGTCTACCTGGTTCCCAGAAAGAGTTTTTCCCAAATCCTTGTGCTTACTTACGCATGGAGCCTGCTCAGTAATATAGCCGGGACAACGGCCTTGTTTTATCTCCGCCTGATTCCTGAAGGTTTTGAATGGCAGCTTTTCATACTGTCGGTTATCAACTCGCTTTATTTTATCCATACGACACTCATGCAGGGTAAAGATAATATCCGTCTTTATAATCTATACCATCTGTTCCAGACTGCTACGCTTATTATCGGCTTTCTGGCCGTGTTGTGTGCTGCGATCTATCTGGACCGGCCCGTTCGCGTAGATCTCTATATTTTTGCTTTAACGCTTTCCTATCTGGTTCCGTTGTTATGTTCGTTCGGATTTATCAAAAAAAATGTAAACAGGTTTAGTATGTCAGGGCTATGGGAATTGTTAAAGGAGATGTTCAGACTCGGATTCTGGGTGCAAATGGCGAACCTGGCGCAATTAATGAATTACCGGCTGAATTATTATTTTATCGAATATTTTGCCGGAAGAAAGCCGTTGGGAATCTTTGAATTAGGAACCAAATTGTCGGAAGCGGTATGGGTATTTCCCAAGAGCATGGCATTGGTACAGTATGCCAAATTATCCAATACGCCGGATCAGGTTTATGCAAAAAAACTGACTACTTCCTTTTTTAAAATGGTTCTTCTGTTCTCTTTGGTGGCTGTCATTATTTTATTAGTGATTCCTTCCGGAGTATTCGCTTTTGTATTCGGACCTGAATTTATCGAAGTGAAAAAGGTGATATATGCTTTGGCTCCGGGTATCGTTTTTTTGTCCTGCCTTACCATCTTTTCACACCATTTTTCCGGATTCGGACTTTATTGGATTAATACGGTTTCTTCTTTGTTAGGTTTGGTGGTTACGCTGGTTCTGGGAATTATCCTGATCCCGGAAGCAGTAAAATCCGGATATATGGAGGCTTTACAGACCGCGGGTATCATTACCAGTTTATCCTATTTGTCAAGTTTAATATTTAGTGCTGTGTTCTTTTTTAAAAAAACGGATGCTACCTGGAAAGACTTCCTGTTCGGTAAATCTGATTACCGTTTGCTTAAAAATGAATTTTCCGTTTTCCGTGAAAAATTTTCTTCCAAAAAATAACGTATGTACGTTTTACATATTCCTTCCTGGTTCCCCGATGATAGAAGTCCCTATGCAGGGAATTTCATTGAAAAGCATATTGCGGCTATTGCTATGTTTTATCCTTCGGTTTCCGTCAAAGTAGTTTTCACGGACCATTTTCAACAACGTAAAAGTATCGATAGATACGGTAATGAAACCCGGATTACTTATTATATTAAAAGAAGGCGATGGCTACCGGCGAGATTATTTTCGAAAATTTACCGTAATTATTTGTATCGGAAAGGAATCGGTGAAATATACAAAGAATATGGGAAACCTGATCTGGTACATTTACATGTGGCCTTACCTATGGGTTTCCTGGCCCGGAAAATAAGTAAAAAGTATCATATTCCATTGGTGCTTACGGAACATTGGACCATATATCAGCCTCAGAATGCAGATAAATTTACGGATAGTTTAAATGGAAAACTAAAAAAGATCTATGACTCGGTATCCGGCTATACCACTGTTTCGGAAAATTTGCGGCTTATTATCAACGGCAAATATCCGGGAATTGATTCAACTGTCATTCCGAATGTAGTGGATACCAAACTTTTCCTGCCTGATCACCAGAACAATGATAAAATTAATATCATTCATATTTCTACTCTAAAAGATGAGGCTAAAAATTTTATCGGCATACTGCATGTAATAGAAAAATTAGCTGCAATAAGGAAAGATTTTGTATTGAAAGTTATCCATGAAAATCCTAATGAGAAAGCAGAAAAATTTGTCAGGGATCATGATCTATCCTCCCATGTAGTTTTTTTGGGTAACAGGAACGAGGAAGAGGTCGCCCGGGAGTTGGGGAAAAGTGATTTTTTACTGCTCTTTTCCAATTACGAAAACCTTCCCTGTGTAATTATCGAATCCTTTTCCTGCGGAAAACCGGTATTGGTTACGGATGTGGGAGGCATAAGGGAAATCGTGGATCAATCCCGTGGAATCATGGTGGAAGCTAAAAATGAAAATTTACTTTTGGAAAAACTGAATTGGATGTTGGACCATTACCGGGAATACGATAAAGATGCTATCCGTGATTATGCAGCGGATCATTTTTCCAAAGAAATTATCGGGAAACAATTCGCGGATTTCTATCATCATGTTTTATTTAAACAGAAATAAATAATTTTGATTCTACGGATTGTATCGTTCAAAATATGAACAGGTTAAAGTGTAATACTTTTTAGATTATCCGGTTTTTTCCTTCCAAAAGTTTCAAAACAAAACAATCCTACGATATCCGAAAATTGAAAGGCTTGTTAATTTTAGATCTTTAAAATTTTATTTTCCACATTATTTTATCTTTTATTTTAAGAGTGAAGACGTTCGTATTTACACTCATACTAAAATCATTTACAAATATTTAAAAATAATTCTTGAAAAAAAATTAAAAAATAATTGATAATGAAATGAAAAAATAATAACTTTGTGGTACTTTATTCGATAAGGATTTAAGGATGAACCGATCAATAAATGATTACTTGCTGATGTAATAAATACTTACCCGTCAAAGACATTTGAACAGAAGCTTAGTATAACCATAAAAATAATCTAATGAAGGCCAGTTATCTTTTCTATTTCTTTGTAACCGGCTTAATATTTTTGATCAGTTTATTGACGATTGAAAAGCCGAAAATAAAATGTCCGGGTATTGGTTATGGTTTTTTTCCCTCCTTTACCAATGCCGGAAATACTCTTTCTGAAGGGGAAAATAATTATCTTCCTTCCCTTCATCATAACAAAATCACAAAATCTTCCTATGTCCATGTGCGGTCCGGAAAATCGATCCGGGGAATACCGGAAGAAGATGAAATCCTGGAAATAACACCATCTTTCACCTATTCCCTTGGCGAAGCTTATATATCAGGCTTAGAAGGCAGCCTCCGCCATGAGACGGCGTTAACCATCACGGGCATAGAAGATGCCAGCCTACCACGTTTAAATCCGGGTA
>ERZ809224.1442-NODE-1442-length-17308-cov-6.310555_pt1 | contig 17308 bp, 21 predicted proteins | sample MGYA00520513_ERZ809224 | MGnify/ENA primary metagenome ERZ809224 (study PRJEB31576, sample SAMEA3212658) | Homo sapiens | biome: human-gut; feature: human gut; material: fecal | place: Sweden | collected 2012 ... | reverse complement strand
GGTATGATGAAGACGCTTGCTCGGAGGGCATATCATTCTTTAGAAATGATAGGCTGGATAAGGCAACAGGCTGCGACGCCTGTAAGACTTTATCCGGCCTTTTTTGTTGCTCTGGGTAATTTTAAAGAATTATCATCGGAGGTTTCGCGGCCGCAGCCGCAGGAACGAAAAAGATGTCGAGTGCGCTCGGTTATGGAAGCAATAACCGGGCTCAGATTTTATTTTAAGGAGGATGCACTATGGATTTTCTCACAAGCAAAATCAAGCCTATGTATTTTAAATATCTGACAGCAGCCTTTGGCAGTGCGCTGATCTCGTCCATTTATGGCGTCGTTGATATGGCGATGGTCGGCCAGTACCAGGGACCGAACGGTACGGCGGCGCTTGCTGTTGTCGCTCCCATCTGGAATATTATATACAGCTTAGGACTCCTGATGGGTATCGGCGGCTCCGTACTTTTTTCCACCCTGCGGGGCAGATCACAAAATAACCAAAAAGAATCCAACGAATACTTTACCGCCGCTGTAATCGGCGTCGTAATTTTGGCGGTTATCGCCTGGATCGGAATCATCTTTTTTGATACAGGCTTATTAAAATTATTCGGGGCAGAAGAAACTTTGCTTCCATTATCCAGAAGCTACCTGTTCCCGGTAAAATTTATAGTGCCAAGTTTTTTGTTCACACAGTTAATGGCTGCCTTTTTGCGCAACGACGGCAACCCGGGACTTGCGACAAAGTCAGTGCTGTTCGGCGGAATTTTTAATGTATTCGGCGACTATTGCTTTGTGTTCATTCTGGATATGGGGATTATGGGTGCCGGACTTGCCACTGCTATGGGTTCCGTATTTTCTCTGTTGATGATGCTGACCCATTTCCGAAGTAAAAAGAATACGCTGCGGCTGGTAAAGCCAACAAAGCTGTTTTCTAAACTAAAAACAATCAGCGTAACCGGGTTTTCCACGTTCTTTATTGACGTGGCAATGGGAATACTGACCATGCTCTTTAACCGGCAGATTTTGAAATATCTCGGAACAAATGCTTTGTCCGTTTATGGTATCATTATCAATATCAGCACTTTTGTTCAATGCTGCGCTTACAGTATCGGGCAAGCATCCCAGCCGATTATTTCAGCTAACTTCGGCGCAGGCAAAGGGGAACGGATCAGCCAGATTTTAAGATACGCATTACGAACGGCAGCCGTATTCGGTGTGATCTGGACAGCGCTTGCGGAACTTGTCCCCAACCTGTTCATCCGTATTTTTATGACTCCAACAGACGAAATACTTGCCATTGCTCCGGGCATTATCCGCAGCTATGGCCTCAGCTTTCTCCTGCTGCCGCTTAACATTTTTTCAACCTACTATTTTCAGGCGCTGATGAAACCACGCACTTCTTTCCTTGTATCAGTGGCAAGAGGGGCCGTGATCAGCGGATGTTTCATCTATCTGCTGCCTGCTGTCGCAGGAGCAGACGCAATCTGGTTTGCTATGCCGATCACAGAACTGGCAGTGGCTGTATTTGTCATTATTAAAATGAAACAATATACAAGCCAGCTTCCAAAATCCTGATACATACAAAATCTATCTAACACTTCGCGCAAGGAAACTTTGCCATAGCTTCCTTGCGGGTTCATTGGGAAACACTTAAAACGGGAAATCATCTTTAATCTTATAACAGGGCAGTACGGAAAGCAGTTTATGCAAACAATTGTCAATATCCAACAGGCGGGCGATATTTACTATACCAACAACTGGATTAAGCAGAATTATAAAATTGATTTCTCGGTTGAAGATTTGGCCGAACAAAGCAACATGAGCTTATCAAGTTTCCATCAAAAGTTTAAGAGCGCAGTATCTTAGGTATCTCTGACCGTCTCATTATCCCCTTATCCTGTTTCTCGCTGTTATGTGGTACTCTTGCTTTCAGTTTTCCTACTCCCCTCCGCCTTCGCTCGACTGCTTTTTGTTTTGTTTATGATTACATTTTATATTTTTTTGATTGCAATAGTTTTATTTGTGCTATAATAAATTCATCAAAACGAAAGAAGGTGCTTCAATGGTTAGTGACAAAATAAAAGGATTACTCAGTATGCGAGGAAAAAAGTATAAAGAATTGGCCAGTCTTTTCGGAATCAGTGAGCAGGCTATGAGAAATAAATTTGTACGTGGTAGTTTCTCAGCAGATGAGCTCATAATGATAGCTGATTTTGTCGGTTGCCAACTTGCTTTTGAAATGGACGATACACAAAAAATCCTTCTTACAACCGCAGATTTGAGAAATCCTCTACCAAGTGCCAAAAAATAGTTCATTTCTCAATGTATGCAATAACCGGAAAAGGGGGTTTTAATTATGCCATTAGCACAAACCAAACTTTGCACAGAAGCGGACTATTACAATCTGCCGGAGGATGTCCGGGCGGAGCTGATCGAGGGGAACCTGATCTATAATCAGGCGGCGCCCTCCAGAATCCATCAGACAATACTCATGGAGCTTTCCGGAACAATCCGGAACTATCTCAAATCAAAAGGTGGGCCTTGCCTGGTATATCCCGCCCCGTTCGCTGTCAAGCTGAGGGAGGACTGGAAAACCATAGTAGAGCCGGACATAAGCGTTATCTGTGACCGAAACAAACTTACAGACCGTGGCTGTACCGGAGCTCCGGACTGGATCATTGAGATTGTCTCTCCCGGCAATTCAAGCCATGACTATGTTCTCAAGCTGAACCTGTACGCAAACGCAGTTGTCCGGGAATACTGGATTGTGGACCCTCTCAAAGAGCGCATTTTCGTTTACCACTTGGAGCAGGAGCATTTCGAGATCGAGACGTACACATTCCATGACCATATTCCGGTGGGTATCTATCCGGACTTGCAGATTGACTTTGCCAGTCTGGACCTTTAAAGGTAGGGTTCGTTTCCAAAATCATGGGTTCCGTTCCCATATTTGACATTCATTTATGGGAGCAGAGCACAAAAATAGCACTCAGGTGTGGGACCTGGGCGCTTTTAATTACCGTTTGGCATAAGCAGTATTCAATGAAAGTATATCCCGCTGGCAGAGGACGGGATGTTTACAGAAATATCGAAATCTGTGGAGATGAACCATCAACGGATATAACTCTTGATAAGAAACACGCACCACATCAGCCTCCGGCTTACAGATGTTCAATATGAAATTATATCTGAGAATGCCCGGCGAACCGAGCTATCGCTCTCCGAATATATACGCCGCCAGTTAATGAAAGGAAAAGTCATTGCAAAATATGAACTTGTGGCAGATCTGCATCAAGGTTTGGATACTGCTGAATATACCCTTTGGACCTGACTATACGTGGTTCAAAACTCTCCTCTACTTCAATGATTTTTAATACTGTAATGGTGAACATCCAATCATCTCAGGAACTAAAAAAACTGATTTTTGAATTTAGAAGGATCGGGAATAACCTGAATCAGATTGCCCGCCACTTCAATACCGGAGGTATCCATTCTCAGGAAATGCGGAAAGCAATCGGACAGGGACTTTCTGATATTTTTAAGATGAAAGAAAAAGTGCTGAAAATGGCAGGCGATTTTCAACAGGTCAGAAAATTTAGTTCCACCTTCTGATAGTATCAAGTGTTAAAAAGCCAGAAAGTTCCATTACTCACTTTCTGGCTTAAATGCTAAAAGAAATTAAATAACTTTACCTTATTCTCACATTCCAGAAACACGATTCCCCCGCCAATATCGTGCTGAACCTTCTCCAGAATTTCAAAAGTCAGATCCATCAACTCATTTCCATTGATTCCCTTTTCTTCATCCACAGCATAGTTTTTTCCAAACTGTGCAATCAGAAAAGCCGATACCGTATAGCTGACTCCGAATCCAGTATTGCATATCTGCTTATTTTCTTCCGCTTAGAATTGGACAGATTTGCGCTGCCGATCTCAACCGCTTTATGGGCCAGTGTAAAAACCGCCGCTATCTTACCATATTCATTTACCACAAAATATGTAATGGACAGCTTCTTCCTTGCAAATTCGATTGCATTATTTACTACGAATTGTTCAATTTTCGGATTGATCGGACAAAAAAATCGGAAAGACACTTTTGCAGTTCTGCCTCTCCGCTTGCTCCCAGCATATCTAAAATATTTATCGTATCGAACTGTCTCATTTGCCTGCTTCTCCCTTTGCCATCAGCCGCCGGATCGCATCATAATCTGTCAACGGCGGTTTTACTGGTGCAGACGGCTTTCTCTTAGGCTTATTCTCTGAAGCTGCCAACGCATCTATAAAAGCTTCCGCCTGCTTCGGATCGTCAATACGAACTTTTGCAAAAATACTCGATGTAGCCATAATAGCACCTCCTTCTCCAAATGGCTTATAATAGTATACGCTGAAAAGACAATAAACCATATCATTTGCTTTATTGCCTTTTCTTTAATTTTATTCTAAATCAGATCTTCCTGGGCGTCAACCACGCAAACGGACCAGCTTCCTTAGTCCAGTTTTCCGGTCAGCATCATGCTCTGATACCAGTTGCTTCGGTGTTCTTTTAGAAATATCCTCCGCAGCATCCCGTATTTCCCTATGGGATTTTCACTGCTTTCTATTGTCAGGTTCGGGAACCGGTAATCTCCTCTGCGGTAATATGCCAGTTTTATTTTCATCCCTCCAGTTTCGCATACACCCATAACTCTGCATTTTGTGTCTGGTTTTTGGGGGATTCACATAATAATTCCGGCGGTTATCACATTCTAAATACCGTCTGACTTGTCTTTTTCTCTGCATCGGATAAGTAGATTCTTTTGTAACAGCTAACACAATAACTGACAAATACAATGCCATCTGAATCCCCCATATATGTCCTGTAAAATCCATATACGGATTATACCAATCCAAAATTTTTGCAGTCACACATACCAGACTGCATACGACGCACACATGTAATAAAAATCTTCTTACTCTATTCATGACAATCCCTCCGTGATAAAAATTCCATCTTCTACTTCATGTTCCGGCTTATAAGGATGATTCGCGACCTGATCCTTCATTGTCATAAAAGAACAATGACCGCCATCCAGATTATAAGCCGCCTTGCAGCCTAAGTCCTCAAACACCTTTGCCATCTCATCAAGGAACATTCCCCTTGAACTTTTTTGCCTCCCGTCTACAAGCAGCAGACAGTAATGTCCCGGTTCATAATATCCGATTGCTGTCCTCGGATGGGACTGGCGGATATAATCCCATGTCAGAAAGGTATCCTTTGCTTTTCCGTTTTCATCCAGTAAACTCGGACCAAAGATCCAACTCTGATATGCGCCTTTTTCAACCAATTGCTGTAAATCCACTTGTCCCGGCTGATAGATATCCATCGTTCCATCCCAATTTAAGACACAGGTTTCTTCCGTTGTCTGTTTGTTTCGATATATCACGCCATTCCGGATAATTGTTCCATTATCCTCATGGCGGTTGTTGCTGTAAGAATCTCCGTTTACTGCAAGAATGGATTTCATCCTTGCCGACATATCGGTAAGTTTTTCTGAATATCCCACGCCATAAGTATCCTTCGCAAATGCTGTCTGGAAACAGGTAATATCCCCTACATAAATATCCGCAAGCACATAGGAAATCTTCGTCCCATATTTTTCATGTTTCCCGTAATTGGACTTATCCAGTTTCCCTGTATCGTACTGATGGTAAGATAACTGTACAGACACATTAGAACTGGTATAGGACGTATCTGTAGATACAACCTGATCTGTAAACTTATCTGCAAATTTTTTGTGCCAATCCTGTGTATCCATTGTTATGTTTGTTCTCTGTAAAGAATTATTCTGTCCTCCCGTATCTTCCATCTGTACCCCTGTCTGTTCATCCATTTTTTTCATAAGCGTATCCGGGTTTTCTGTATTTTCCGTAAAACTGCTTTGTATCGGCACTGCTTTGATTCCCTTTTGCGGTATCAGGTAATTAATTCCCCACACGCTAAAGAGAATCAGCGCCGCTGCCGCTGCATCAACAGCAATCCATACCCATCCGGGCACACCGTAATTCAGCATGCTGCGCATGGGCGCGCTCCGCGCGATAAAGTATAAAATTCGCTTCTTCATATCTCGACCTTCCCGCCTTTCTTTCCTTTCGGAATATTACCCTGTTTTGTATCATCCAGCTAAGAAGAAACAGCACACATTCCGTCATCAATTTTGCCAGATAGACGGAAAACCCTAAAAACTGTACAAATATTTCCAGAATGACATTATTCATAAATAAGACAAATGCCGCCAACTCAAAATATTGAAGCGCTGTACGCAACTTTTTTCTTGTATGAAATACAAACCGGCAATTCATAGAGTAGTTATAAAAGGCGCTTATTATCCTTGCCAGAACATTCGCCGCAAGCACAAAAACTGCGGTATGTGGAAGAAAAATCATCAATAGCGAAAACAGAACATAGTCTAAAATGAAACTGGAAAAAGATGACAGCATAAATTTAAAAATATCCTTATAGATTCTTATGGAATCCTGTACCGCCCGGAAATGAGAACTGGAATTATCCTCATCCCGGTAAATCGTGTGGATCGGCACTTCTTCAATGGGGATTCCTGCTTTCGCCAACGCCATAAGCACATTCATCTCATATTCATACCGTTCTCCTTTTACCAATATCAATCTGTCCAAAAGTTCTGAACTGAATGCCCGAAGTCCCGTCTGTGTATCCGTAACCTTCACGCCGCTTACAATCCGAAATACTGTTCTTGTAATTCGGTTTCCCAATCGGGATTTCAGGGGCATATCTTTCCCTACTTTCCTTACTCCTAATACCATTGTTTTTCGGTGTGATCCGGCAAATGCGAAAAGTTTCATCATATCCTCCGACAAATGCTGACCATCACAATCCATAACTCCAATCACATTCCCATCCCAGATTTCCTCTTGCCCTGGCCGGATGGCCATAGTAGTATCCCCTTGCGGGAGTTCTTCTTTCACATAAGTCAATGCAGTTTTGATCGCAGCTCCTTTCCCACGGTTTTCAGAGTGCCTTAAAATAATACAGATATCACTGATTTTATCAAAGACCGTCTGATACTCTTCGCTGCTCCCATCATCTACTACCACGATCCGGCATCCATACCCCCAAAGCTGATCCGTAATGGTTACTAATGTTTCATCCGGCTTATACGCTGGTATAATTACAACTGACATCCTGCCATCTCCTTCCTGCTGTAATCAGCTATTTCTCTCTTATTTCTTTGTGGAGTGATGTCTCTTCTTCCACTCCATGCATTGCTGAATGATTGCATTTCCTGCATATCCTGCTGCAAGTCCTACAAAAATACCTTCCAATATATCGGTTGGATAATGAACATATAAATACAATCTTGAAAATGCAATGAGGCATGCAAGGATCAATGCCGGTTTCCACAATTTTCTTTCCCCCGAAAAGTAAAGCGCTGCCACCGCTGCAAAAGAAGCTGCTGTGTGTCCTGACGGGAAAGAAAAACCATAGTTCCCGCATTCACATTTCTCATCTTCTTTCCTCTTGCTTTGGCCGGATGGCCATAGTGGTAGCCCCTTGCGGGAGTTCTTTTACAATCTGCATCCCTGCCACGAGTGCCACACCAATCACACATGGCCATATCTGAAAATTTCCCAAATTCATTGCCGCTTTCGGTATCTCCAATGTGGTCGGTCCCTGTATGATCGCATAAAAAGAACCAATCATCATACCCAGGATCATGTATATCGCCTGCGGACGGAATTTCTCAAGACAAACCTTAATCGCTTTTACCACTGTCATTGCTCCTGCCAGCACGCCGCATCCAAAAAACATCAGACACGGGAGATAAGAAAAATCTAATGAAAGAAATCCTTTCACTGCTGTAATCACCGGAATATATGCTCCAAAAATCAGAAGCAATGTCGATCCGGATATTCCCGGCAAGAACATCGCAGAAATTGCAATCATTCCAATAAAAAACAGTTTCACTGCCAGTCCCACAGAAAATTGTCCCAAATCCATAGATGCTCCGTCGATTCTGCCATTTGCCCATGTAATTCCCACTACAAGTACAATCCCGATCAGGCAAAATAGAATCCCTTTTCCAACTTCCCGGACACTTTCCCGTTCTTCTTTTATAATCAACGGAATCGCTCCGGCAATAAATCCGATAAACAAAGAGCTGACAGCGTAAATATGGCTCTCAAATAATGCTGACAGCACGACTACTGCCATTGCCATTCCAATGATCCAGCCCACACCTAATTTTGCCAGATACTTAAGCGCTGACTTTTTTTCTCTCATTTTCCCAAATGCCAGATCATGGATCGAACCGATAAAACGGTCATAAAATCCCATGATAAACGCTACAGTACCTCCGGATACTCCCGGCACACTGTCCGCTAATGCCATACAGAATCCATTCATTCCTTCTTTCAACATATAAAAAACCTCCTGTTTGTTTTGTGTTGCCAAGCATGTGAAAGGAAGCTCCAGTGGAGGTTCCTTTCGCAGGTATCTTAACAACTCACCTTAAACAAACAAGAGGTAAATTCCTAAACAATTCTTAAACTCTAAATCTTTTTATTCCCGCAAGCAATGAACCAAGCGGATGTGCTCGCACATCCATTTAGCGGCGCTGTGTGCCGGTGGCACACGCTTAGCGCCGACCGTAGCGAAGCGAAAACCAAATACCTCGTAGCTTTCTGCGGGGTATTTGACTTTAAACGACTGCCAGTAAAACTGTCCCTACCGTCATCAATACCACTCCAACTGCCGCCTTTTTCGTCAGTTTTTCGTGAAATACAATCCATGAAAAAGCAATGGTAACCAACATACTCAATTTATCAATAGGCACGACCACACTCGCCGGACCATCCTGCAGCGCCCGGTAATAGCACAGCCAGGAAGCACCGGTTGCCAGCCCGGACAGGCAGATATAAACCAATTCTTTTTTCTCGATCTTTCGTATCTCCCCCTGCTTTCCGGTAAGAAACACCATCAACCATGCCATGATCAGCACAACAGTGGTACGGATCGCCGTGCCAAGATTCGAGTCAATTCCCTCAATCCCGATCTTCCCCAAAATAGCGGTCAGACTTGCAAAGACCGCTGATAAAACCGCATAAACCACCCATCCGCCGCTTTGCTTTTGTACATTCGTTCCGATATCTTTTTTATCGATCATAAGCATCGTGCCGCCGCCGATCAGCAAAACGCACAGTATCTTTACTCCCGAAATCCCTTCCCGAAGAAAGATAAGCGCCAGCAAGATCGTCAGCACCGTGCTTGACTTATCAATTGGTACAACTTTGTTAATATCCCCTTTTTGCAAAGCATGAAAATAGCATAGCCATGATGCGCCTGTTGCCAATCCGGATAGTACAAGAAACAGAAACGTCCTGCCATCAATCTGCCTGATTCCGCTCCCTGTTCCTGTAATCAGCACCATCAGCCACGAAAACAAAAGTACGATCACAGTCCGGATCGCTGTCGCTACATTAGAATCTGTTTTTCTAATTCCACACTTCGCAAGAATCGCTGTAATTCCCGCAAAAAAGGAGGAACCCACCGCATAAAGCATCCACATATTCTTTTCCCTCTCTTATTTATTTAATCGGTATCCTGCGCCCCATACCGTCTCCAAGATCTGAGGATTTTTACTGTCATCTTCAATCTTTTCCCGGATACGGTTAATATGCACCATGACAGTCGCACTGTCTCCCACATAATCATATCCCCATATTTTTTCAAAAATCTGCTCTTTGGAAAACACAATATTGGGATTCATGGCAAAAAACTTCAAAATCTCAAACTCCCGGTTTGGAAATTTGATTTCCTTATCCCCTTTATAAACCTTCCAGCTGTTGACTAAGATACGAAGGTCCCGGATTCTTATTTCCTCCGGCTCTATACTGCTTCCTTTTGGAGATTTTTGCTGCAAGCGCTCATACTGCCGTAGGTTTGCATGAACCCTCGCCACCAGCTCCGCCGGATCAAAGGGCTTTGCAATGTAATCGTCCGCACCAACCCCAAGTCCCCTTATTTTATCTACGGACTCCGTCCTTGCCGTAACCATAAGGATCGGAATGTCTATGGTATCCCTGATCTCCCGGCACACTTCATACCCATTTTTCCCCGGAAGCATCAGATCAAGCAGTACAAGATCAAAATGTTCCCGTTCTAATGCTGCTGCTACCGATATTCCATCCGTTATAACCTTTGTTTCAAATCCCGCCGACTGAAGATAAGCCTCCTCCACCATGCTGATGTCCATATCGTCCTCCACGATCAGGATTCTCTTATTGTCTGTCATACTCAATTACTCCTCTCCGGAGAAATGGGCAAGTCCATATATACGGCAAGTCCATCTGCGTTTTCCGCCCGGACGCTGCCGCCCATTGCCTCCATTAAATATTTTACAATATATAACCCCAGTCCGTTTCCTTCTTTTTTGTTTCTGGATTCATCTCCCCGGTAAAACTCGTCAAAAATATAAGGCAGCTTTTCTTCCGGTACACCGACGCCATTATCCTGAAAACAAATGCTGATTCCTTTTGGTGTTTTCTCCAGTTTAATTTTCATTTTAAGCGGTGTCGTTTCCGCATATTTCCTGCTGTTTTCCACAAGATTATCCAGAATCCGCTGAAGCTGTTCCGGATCAACCGATACTCCCGCTGTGATTCCTTTCGTATCTGCGGTAATTTCTTCCTGCCCATTCTCTATCACTTCCTGCTTCCCTTTCACGTACCCATCCGGGCATTCGCGAATACTGGCTTCTTCGAAGCGGGCGCTGCGAGATAAGGTATAATTCTTCAGAAAAGCGCCAATTTCTATGGTCTGCATGGAAATCGGCATATTCCCTGTCTCCATTCTGGACAGATAGAGAAGCTGGTTTAAGAGCATATCCATATCTCCCGTCCGTCTGTATGCTGCCTGAAGAAATTTCTTTTGCTGTTCCGGTGTAGACGCAACGCCATCCAGTAATCCCTTAATGGTTCCTTTCATTGCGGTAAGCGGGGTACGCAGATCATGGGAAATTCCTGCAATCATATCCGTCCTCGCTTTTTCATATTTTCGGTTCTTTTCCTGTTCGGCTAAAATGGATGCCTGCATATCATTAAAAGTGGCGCACACATTTTCAAATTCCAGTTCGCCCGTATACGAAATATCCTGTGTCAGATCATTTTTCTTGATCCGTTCTGCCCCTTCCGCCAAAGCGTCCAGCGGGTTCATAATATGGTCGGTCAGGTTTTTTGTGAAAAGCTGGCTGATAATCAGAAGAACGATAATACAAAGGATTCCGTCCGCTCCGAAAATTAAAATAAATTCATTTCTGTGAACGGTCCAGTCCTCCAGCAGATCGTCTAACCCGTCCTCATCTCTAACGCCCTCCACAGACGCCCGAAATTCTGCCTCAATGGATTCCGCATAGAATTTAATCACAAACAGATTGATCATCAAAAAAATAAGCAGCGTCACTACAACCATCAATGCGTTTGACAGAAATATTCTTCTTTTAACCGTTCTTTTTTCCATAAAAACCTCCCGTAATCCGCAATAAGAAGGAAATCTCCCGATTCCCTTCCCTTGTATTCCGGCCGAATGGCCATAGCGGTATCTCCTTGCGGGGTTCCCATCCATTATCACTATACTTCTTTATTCCCGCGAGCAACGAGCCAAACAGCCGCACTTGCGACGCAAAGCTAGTCCTTTAGGGTGCGGATATTTGGCGGTGCTGTGTGCCAGTGGCACACGTTTTACACCGACCGGAGTGGAACGCAGACCTGCCGCGAGGGTCAAATATCCCGATGCTTGCATGGAGTTATTTAACTTTCAGATTGCTATCGCTGCGAGGTTAAAAAAGAATGTTGCCCAAACCCACAACACACTGCCTGCTCCCATGCGCTTAGCTTTTCGGTATGCCCATATCATACAGAGCAGCCAATACCATAGTGCAAGCCCTGCTCCTATTATACCGCAGCCTGCTATAAGTGCAATATCCTCTGTTGATAAATGTGCTTCTTTCCATATATGTTCTAACTCCATTTCCGCTTTTCTGTCAGAATGTTCTTTTTCTTAATCTTTTTCTTAATCTTTTTTGCTAAAATCATTACGGTCATCTTTTCTTCATCCAGATACTCCCGGCTTGTTTTCACAGCGAATTTCCATTGATCTGTCCTATCCTTAAAATTTCCATACAGTGCAGCAGAAAATCCCAAAGCCAAAATCAAAGACCCGCACAAGTACGGCTGCTTGGCTCGTTGCTCGCAGGAATAAAGCTGACTGCCAGAAAAATAAGGATTGCTTTCTTAAAATTCATTTGCATTGCACGCTGTTTCCATTTTTCTAACATCATGATGCCGCCCTTGCGTTCATACTTCCATGATACAATTCACTGTTAAACAAATAATATCTAAAAATCTAAACATTTCCTAAACGAATTACCCTTGTGCCTTTTCACATCTGCTAAAGTCTCTCTTCCAGACGGTTCCTATTGCAAGCGCTTTAGGATCCCTCGTCTGCATACTTTCAACGCAATCCCTGTTCTTTTTATACCAAAGCTGATGCGCAAGAGCTGCGCAAAATTCCATTGCGATAGTCCTAAGTTGGATTTCTACTGGAACATTGCATTTATGATCCAAGAAATATACTGTGACCATTACAATCAAATGCAGACTTCTGTATCCATTTTCTTTCGGATTTTTGATATAGTCCTTAATCTGGATTTCTCTATATTTTCAAACGCAAAATCCTGGAGCTGTTCAAACATCGTATTTCTCAGGTTCTTTACAAGTCCAGCCGGGCCTTTTACCAAAATCCATCCGGATGCTGCGCCGAGTATGAAAGAAATTATGGTAATCATTACAAAAACCAGCCGGTCAATAAATCTTCCGATCATAATGACCAGTTCTAATAAATTCCTCCAATTGATTCTGCTCAAACTTTGGAATATAGTTTTTCTTCATAAAACTGATTTCACGCTCCGATGCGGCATGAAAATTCCTGACAGATATACGTCCGCGCACGTCATATAAACCATTCTCGAAATATAATGCACAGTGTTCTTCGATTCGATTAATCATTATTACAGAATCCTTAATTCCCTGATGCAATATATTCGCCAGCCAATAACATCCGCCAGTCAGAAACTTATTTTTCCAATTTTCTTCTGCAAAATAGTTCTCCAACACACACAATACTTTTCTATAGTAAGGCAGTTTTACCACTTCTTTCTATCTGCGAAATCGCAGTCTTAACTTTATTATTTTCCTGACAAATTACTATCATGATTTTTTATCTTTAGACGGTTGATTGCTCTCGCCAGATGTGCCTGTGCAGAACGGTATTCCTGAATACTCCGTTTTTGCAGCATGGCTTCTTTTGCGGCATCAGCCGCACGCCCGGCGACTCATTCATCTGTCCAAAAACCATCGCTGTTTTATCGGCGACGCCGCTTTCATGCATCTCTGTCCAGAGATCATTTCCCTCACGGCTTCTTTCTCCCACGCCTGTAAAAATGGAATATCCGCCATGCTCCATTGCCACACTATGGATCAGTTCCTGTATCAAAACTGTTTTTCCTACGCCCGCGCCTCCGAAAAGACCTATTTTTCCTCCCTTCGGATACGGCTCCAAAAGGTCAATTACTTTGATTCCTGTCTCCAAAATCTCAACTGCAGGACTCTGTTCTTCAAAAGCCGGGGCTTTCCGATGGATATTCCATCGTTCCTTTTCTTCCGGTATCATTTTCCCGCCATCAATCGGCTCTCCCAGGACATTGAACATACGTCCCAACGTGCATTCCCCTATCGGGACAGAAATACCGCTTCCTGCGACCCTGACTTCCATGCCACGGGCCAATCCCTCACTTTCCGCCAGCATAATACAGCGAGTCACGCCTTTTCCGATATGCTGCGCTACCTCCATAACACGGTTTTTTCCATTCATGTTGACAATCAATGCTTCATTAATTTTCGGTAATTGCCCTAGGGTAAATTCAACGTCTACCACAGGACCGGATATCTGTACGATCTTCCCTGTATTCAACTATGTCACTTCCTTTAACTTCTTCTTTTTCTGTGCCTTTGCGCCGGAAGACACCTCCATAATCTCCTGTGTAATTGCTGCCTGACGTACCAGATGATACTGGACAGATAATTCATCCAATATTTTCTGCGCATTCTGATTGGCCGAATTCATAGCCGTCATCCGGGCAGTCTGTTCACTGCAAAAGCTGTCGATCAATGCGCTATAAATAAAACCTGATATATAACTGTGCATAATATTATCCAAAACAGTCTGAATGGATGGAAAAAACTCAAATGGCACAGATACTTCTTTTTCTTTGGAGGATGATGCAAATTGTTTCCTATGAAACGGCAATAAGCGGGTGGATTTTGCTTCCGCATCCATCCCACCCCATCCCGAATACGGTGCAATATACTGAAGGGGCGCTGGTTCACTTGCTGACGCATTCACAACAATGGTATATTCCATAGCATCTCTTTTCCTGAGATTCTCTACTAATTGGGCAACCGAACTTGCTTTCTGCCCAATAGCGACATAAATACAGATTACGTTCTTTCCTTTCTGATTCAAAATCGTATCTAACGCAATCGCAGTTTTTCCAGTCTGCCTGTCGCCAATAATCAGTTCCCGCTGGCCGCGTCCAATCGGAAACATGGAATCAATTGCAAGCAATTCCGTTTCCAATGGTTTATTTACCGGCTTACGTTCAATAATTCCCGGCGCCGGGTTCTCAATCGGGTGATATCCTTCTGATTCTATTTTCCCCTTGCCATCGATCGGCATTCCCAGTGCATCTATCACTCTTCCTGTAAATTCGTCGCCTACTGGAATGCCTGCAAGTTTTCCTGTCCTTTTTACAAGGTCGCCTTCTCTGATTTCTTCCTCATCACCAAACAGGATACAGCCCGCTTTATTTTTGCTTAAATCCTGCACCATGCCTTTGATTCCGGAAGGGAATAATAAAATTTCGCCATACACGGCATGTTCGAGGCCATCAATTACCGCGATGCCGTCTCCTACCGTCAATACGGTTCCCGTTTCCCGGGCTACAGGTTCCGGCGTCCAGTCCTGCAAAGTTTCTTTTATCAAAGAGACAATATTCCCGCTGCTATCTGCCGCTTTTTCTATCCGGCTTTTCAACTGCTTAAAACGGCCGGATGCTGTCCAGTCATAAACCTCTGAACCGACTTCCAGACGAAATCCATTGGAAATTTTCTCATCCCGAATCCATTGAAGTGAAAAATCAGAACCATATTTTTTCTCCTTTCTGCTTCTTCAAAGAACTGTTCATAATTGTCTGACACTGTAGAATTTATCAGCAGCTTTTCCGTCGCCATCGTTACTATTTCCGCCACTTCTTTCTTCGCCCCATCAATAATTTTACTGCGTTCTCTTTCCGCTTCTTTTCTGGCCTCCTGTATTACTTTTTCTGCTTTTTGTTTCGCCTGCTGTTCTTTTGCCAGACGAAACTCTTATGCAGAACGCATAGCTTCACTCATCTTGTTCTTCATTTCCGCATCTGCATTCTGCAGCAGCTCATCATATCAATGTGGTAATACTTATTACCTTTTGCTTTTTACTCATATGCCGCCCCTTTCTACCAAACGTCCTCTGTTAATTTTTCTGCTGAGTTAATTTTGTATAGTAACGGTCAACATATACCGCATAGATAATACCGCCGATAATATATGCTACTGCTGTAAGCGCAAATCCAGTTGATAATCCGATACCTTCCTGAAATGTTCCCATTACAAAGGAACCAATACCAATACCAATATCGTATGAAAGCAGATAAGTAGCATTTGCTGTGCCTCGCTTTGGTGCTGGTGTTGTTCCGGTTACAAATGACTGGAATAAAGGCTGAAGGATACCATAGCCAAGACCTAATAAAAATCCCGCTAAAAGCAAATGAACACCATTATCCATAAAGAAATAACTTGCCATTGTGAAAAATAGAATCACTAAGCTTACTACAACGAGGATTTTATGCTTACCGGCATCAATCATTTTCTGCGTTGAAACCTTGGAGATTAACATTCCTGCTACCAGGAAGATATAGAAATAAGGAATTACCGAGGACAATCCTTTTTCCTGTGCAAAAATTGACGAATATGCAATCACTGCTCCAAACGGGATCATAATAAACATCATGTTGAACATAAACGGTAATGCCGGTTTATAAAACGCATCTGCCAGAACAAATTTCTTGCGTTCTACCTTCGGATAATCAATTTTACAGAACGATACACAAATCAGAGCAATTACTGTTAAAACAAATAAAACAACAAAAGATGCTTTACTGCTCAAATGATTCTGAACCTGGATACCTATAAACGGACCAGCCGCCATACCCAGCGAAATGGTAAGAGCAAACCGGTTTACGCCTTTTCCTACCATGCTTGGAGGAAGTACATCTCCAGCCAATGTTGTTGTTGCAGATCCACAAACAGAATAAACAACACCCATATACAGGCGAAGCAATACCAGCACTCCGTAAATGGGGAATGCAGCAAACCCTAAAAATGGCAGACAAAACAGAGCCAGAAACAGCATATAAACATGATACCGATTAAAATTATCCAATATGTAACCTGCAAATGGTCTGAATAATACAGTGGTTACTGACATTGCCGTTAAGACAATACCAATTCTGGAGCCAGTGATTCCATTTTGCTGACAATAAATCGGCAAAATAGGTACAGAGGCATAAAAAGTAGCCATCATCAATAAGTTCGTAATGAACAGCAATACAAATTTTTTATTCCATATTTTTTCCATGTACTTCCGGGATGCTGGAATTTTTGCATCCACTTCCTCCTTTTCATCTTTTTTATAATTTATAAATATAACAGTTTGATTACATTCTGTTAATTGAAAATAATTCATTATTGATAACTTAAAGTTATTAAAATACAGATATATGCATATGCAGGATGTTCTGAAAATTCCAAAAAACTCCCTTCCGGTTCAATATTCCGGAAGGGAATCCTCCTTTATTTTCATTACACTCATATAACCCGGCCGGATTATTTTGCTATTTCCTATTTGTTCCTCTATCCGATGAGCGCTCCATCCTACGATTCTGGCTACAGCAAAAATAGGCGTATATAATTCAACCGGGATTCCCAACATCTGATATACAAAGCCACTGTAAAAATCCACGTTGGGACTTACCCCTTTATATATCTTACGCTTTTCTGCAATTAGTTCCGTTGCAGCTTCCGCCACATTATTGTACAAATTGATGTCTTTTTCTAGATCGGAAGAGCACACGTCTGAACTCCAGTCACATCACG
>ERZ809224.1441-NODE-1441-length-17312-cov-5.776612_pt1 | contig 17312 bp, 13 predicted proteins | sample MGYA00520513_ERZ809224 | MGnify/ENA primary metagenome ERZ809224 (study PRJEB31576, sample SAMEA3212658) | Homo sapiens | biome: human-gut; feature: human gut; material: fecal | place: Sweden | collected 2012 ... | reverse complement strand
CGCGAGATAAAGCGCCGCAGCCGCGTGGTGCAGGTATTCCCGTCCGAGAGATCGCTCGAGCGCCTGGTCGGGGCCGTGATGTGCGAGCTCGACGAGCAGTGGTCCGAGTCGCGCTACTTCGCATACGGCAAGATCCAGGAGCTGTATGACGAGAAGCGGAAGAAGGGGCCCGAAGGGGCCGGCAGGCCCGCCGCCGACCTCGCCGAAGCGGCCAGGAAGATGATCTCCGCGAGCTTGGAGCTTGCGGAGAAGGTGGATGCGGCGTAGCATGGCCGCTTAGATCCCGGGTTCGGGAGAAGGCTGGAACCCCTTATCGTCCCGATTCGCCGTTCGCTCGGGTCGCCTTCGGCGGCGCGTCGCCAGAACGGCTTACATCAACAATCTCGACACTACCTGCACAAGACGCTTCCTAAAAAGATAGTCATATTTTCGCTCCAAGCATCTTGCCGACCTCGCTCTAAACGAAACCAAGCTTTTGAAACTGGCATTACAGCGCAGTCAATACCAAACGACACGCAAAACGAGCGATAGGAGACAGCATTTGTTTAGTCCACTTCCTCGATTCACCATGACGCTATCCTCAATTGTTCCCATCTGTTTTGATCGCTATGCTTATATACTTCGTTAAAAAGAATTTCGAATATATGCACCTTTTGTGCTCTATTTGCCGCTACCTCGTTCTTGTTTGGGATTTTTGATGCAAGCTGTTTTGAACTTGCTGAACAACCCAATCATTTGTTGGCCGCAATACGAAAATGCATATTGCTCCAAAGAACCACTTTGAATGATTCCTCCTAATAGGCTTAATATCAAGCAACTGTAATGGCTTTTCGTCAGTTTAGCCGAGTGTTTATGCTGCCTAAGGTAAAATATTGTATTTGTAAATATGTGCAGCAGACCAAGAGAAGCAGTGGGAGCAACAATGGGACGCAATGTTCGACATTATTGGATAGACTTATTAAATGTAATTGCCTGCTTTGCCGTCGTTGTACTCCATTGTTCGACGAGTATCTTCATGAATACTGGTGATGCAGAATGGTTGATTGATGTTGTATATCAATCACTTTGCATCTTTGCAGTGCCCGTATTTTTTATGATCAGTGGCGCAAATTTATTAGGTTATCGAAAAAAGTACGATACGAAAACCTTTTTTGTAAAAAGGTTTAAAAAGGTGGTGTTTACCCTTTGCGTAGCTAGCGCCATAGTATATGTGTCATCGCCATTAATTAAATATGCTGTTGCAGGATACCCAGTCGACATTTCTATATGGGGATTCATAGATGGACTATTCCACAATACCATTTGCGATGTCTATTGGTTTTTTTACGCCATATTGATGCTATATCTGGTCACACCAATATTCTCGCTTATTGTGGATAATAAGCGTTTACTGCAATATGCAATAATTATCTGCATCATTTCGACGATGATTATTCCTTTGTTAAATCGTTTCATGCCTACAGACGACTTCTTTAGTCTTCTTGCAGCTCCATATCTTAAAGGGTGGATTACTTACTATCTGCTTGGGTATTATTTGCAGCACCATGTGTCGAAACAGATATCAATTCCCGCTGTCTTACTGATGACAATTGCATCATGCGGAATCATCATAGCGATGACATACAAAACAAATCTTGGGCATACCGTCTTATCAGGATCTTATCAGCCATATGACAGCTTTTACGCAAACGCAAGCTCTCTTTTCGCTCTGCTATATTCAGCAGGCGTCTTCCTCCTATTCAAATCTTGCAATAACAAAATTGGCAATTTAAGAGCATATGGCGCAATTCGCTCCCTATCTAGCTTCAGTCTTGGCGTCTATGCGATTCACATGCTTGTTATTAATACCCTTGATCTCTTTATTCCTCATCGAATTCTTTGGGATTTAGGCTTGAGACCCTTTATCGTATTTGCAATCTCCCTTTTACTTGCATGGTTTGGAGTCAAAATAATGGCTTGGATTCGCACATGCGTCAGCTTTATCTTTAGACAGTCTAAATAGCTACTTGTTCATACTCAGAAGGAATCGAAAACAATGTGGATTACCTTTTTTATTTGCTACGCATTCGCTCTTATTGCCATAATTGTTCCTGGCGCTTTGATCCTGAAATGCTTCTCACTTAATCTGCCGAGCGCTATTGCGTGCGCTGCACCGCTATCCGTTGCGACATATGTAGCCTTGGGCCAAGCGTTCTGGATTATTCAATTGAGTATGAGCGGAATACAATTATTTGTAATCGCGTTGGCATTGACCGCAGCCATCGCATTAGCTGGCAAAAAGTTTACCGTTAATACGCTTGTAAATTGTCCAACAGTTACGAAATCTGAATACACATTGCTCACTATCGGTTTGCTGATAGCATTTGCAATCATTGTGTATTCAACAGTGTTGCCCCTTGATGGACCCGAGTCGTTTTCGCAGCATTCCGACAATATGGCGCATCTGGGATCAATTATCTCCATGACTGAGACTGGGTTTTATTCAACGTTTAATGCCAGTAGCTATTTAGCAACCCCTCTTAACCAAATCCCTGTTGAGACGTCTCCCTCTTTTTACCCCGAAGGATGGCATATTGTATGCGCCATGATTTCTTCCACACTGGGCGTTTCTGCCCCTATGGCTGAAAACGCGGCGAATCTCGCATTTGCCGGAAGTGTTTTTCCCTTGGGTATATGCGCATTGTCTGAAACTGTGTTTTCAGGGCATCAAAAGACCTTGCTGCGTTTTGGCGCAATCGTTTCAAGCGTATGTTTTGTAGCGTTTCCGTCTGGAATGTACTTATTTGGACCGCTATACCCCAATGCAGCTTCCTATTGTGCATTGCCGGCCCTTCTTTACCTATTTATTCGCACAACCAATTGTATCGACGGCAACAAAAAACAATTAGTCTTTTCCGCCATTGCCTTTGTCTATGCAGCTATCGGAATCGCTGTTCTTCAGCCGAATGCCATATTTACAGCCGCCGTAGTGCTAGCACCTTATTTGATTTGGAACATTAAGTATATTTTAGCCCGTTTTCAGAAAACAGAGCATCTTTCCAATGGGACTCCTTGCGCATTGGTTAGGTTAGGGATTGCCTGTCTCGTACTGATGATATGGTACTCCTTCTATAAACTGCCCTCCTTCCAGGGTGTTGTTTCTTTCCCTTGGCCCGCTTTCCTCGGCACAAAAGACGCTATTGTTAGCGGTGTTGATTTGGGACTCCGATTTGGTGCTCCTCAGCTGTTGCTTTCAATTGTCGTCTGGATTGGTTTTGTTTGGACACTCGTAAACCGCAAATACGTATGGGTTTCAGTTAGCTTTGTCATTTTTCTTGCAATGTATATCGTTGGTATATCTTGCGAAGGAACCTTAAAGACCTTTTTGACGGGCTTTTGGTATAACGACCATTGGCGCACATCGGCTTCCCTCGTCTTCCCTGGTGCTTTGTTAGCGAGTATTGGCATGAGCGCGTTTGTTCGCGCAATTCTGCGGATTCTTGACTACAAAGCACCTTCCATAAAGGACGAAAAGGTTGTCAACGCGCTCCTTTCGCTGATTGCGGTCGTGGCTATTATATTCCCCTCGTTTTCGGTAAACGGATCTCAAGTTAATACAGCATTTGGTCAATCGCGCGATACTTTAGAGCAGCTAAATCTGCTGAGCGAAAGCAATTCTTATAGCGAGGCTGACGATCAATTCGTCCAGCAAGTTTTAACAATTGTTGATAAAGACGATTTGGTGATTAACATTCCTGCAGATGGAAGCATTTCTGCGTATATGAAATATGGATTGAATTGCTATTTCAAATCATTCGGAGATGGAGACAAAACCAACGATTGCGATACTATTACAAGCAGTCTCTGCGAATACAACATCAACGACACAGTGAAATCTGCTGTACGCAACATTGATGCTAAATATGTACTATTACTTGATAGAAACGGATTTGTTCGCAACGGAGACACCTTATGGTCAACCGATGGCGGTATGAACGAATCGGATTGGCGGGGTGTTTTGAATCTGAACGATTATACCGAGGGTTTTAAGTTGGTAATTGCAGACGGAGATCGAAGGCTCTACAGAATTCTCCGGTAGTATGCGATCGCGGGGCGGAGCCAATTGACGTTCCCGTGATTGCCCAATCCTGGTGTTCCGTTTCGCTTTTCTATTCTATCGAAGAAAACTAAAGCATCCATCGCCACAATCTGTATCATTCCCTCTAGTCTTTACAAAGGGAATGATACAGATTTACCATCGTTCCCTTTACTCAATAGCGCAATCGCCGCAAAACAATTGAAAGAACCCGGGACAAGCAGCACCCCATATTGGCACATTCGATGCAAATGGAGAACGCATCAGATAGGAAGACAAGACAGCAAGCTCAATCCGTTTCATTGTTATCCCCGCACGAAACCACAAATTAATTGGCAAATAGCTCAAAGATGCAATTGGGTAACGCAGCAAATATATAAGCTAAACTCTTCTGATTGGTTGCTCTTTCGATTTGAGCATTAATCGGCCCTTATCTATCATGAACCAGCAGGCAATGACCGTTTGCCTATGCGAATGCGAACAAGAGGACATATGCTAAACAAACACCAGTTTGACCTGTTATCTACTGCAATGATTTCGAGCCAGAAAACCCAAATGAACACCTTAGCAAAATCGAATACATCAGCCGAATCCGCAATCGAAGCTCAAAAGGAGCTGCAAAACCTCGGCTACTTAAACGAAGTGGGCGACATAACCGAAGCCGGGAAAAACGCCCTCTTCCCATACCGGGTAGACAACGCCGTCATCCTTGCTGCCGGATCAGCTGCGCGCTTGGCACCGCTTTCATTCGAAAAGCCCAAAGCCATGTTCAAGGTTCGCGGCGAAGTGCTGATAGAACGAATGATTCGCCAGCTGAAGGAAGCAGGAATTGACGACATCACCATCGTGGTCGGCTATATGAAGGAGGCCTTCTTCTATTTGGAGGAGGAGTTCGGGGTGAACATCATCGTGACTCCCGAGTACGCCACACGCAACAACCACGCATCCCTATACAGCGCCGCCAACCTTCTCGGCAACACCTATGTTTGCAACTCGGACGAGTACTACACGGAAAATATCTTCTCGCGTTACGTGTACCGTCCCTACCTATCCGCCTGCTTCGCCGAAAACGCCCACGGCGAGTATTTCCTAGACGCCGACTCCGAAAACCGAATCATAAACATCTCCCGCGACGGCGGCCATCGCTACTTCTCTCGCGGACCGGCGTACTTCGACCGGGCTTTCAGCAAGCAGTTCCTTGCCATAATCTCGGACGAATACAACAAACCCGCCACCGCCGACAAGCTGTGGGACGATTTGCTCATGGACCACATCAACGAGCTCGAGGTGTATATGAAGCCTTATGAGCCGGGCATCATCTATGAATTCGACTATCTTACGGACCTGACGGCGTTTGACCGGGATTTCTTCGAAAACGTAGACTCCAAAATCCTCGACAACATCTGCACCACCCTTTCATGCGAGAGGGCTGACATAACCGACGTAAAGCCCGTCAAGGCAGGCCTCACCAATCTATCCACTTTGTTCACGGCCAAAGGCGTCCGCTACATATATAGGCATCCTGGAAATGGAACCGAAGAGATCGTCAACCGCGAAGCAGAGGCTTTTGCCTTGAACGCAGCGAGCGAACTTGGACTCGATGACACATTCCTTTTCGAAGATCCCGCCGAGGGATGGAAAATCTCGCGGTATATCGAAGGCTGCTCCGAGCTCGATTATTCCAACAAAGAGCAGGTCGCCAAGGCGTTACAGATGGCCCGAACGCTACATACGAGCGGGAAGAAATCGCCGTACAGCTTCGACTTCTACGACGAAGGTATGAAGATAACAGCCATTCTCAAGAATATGAGCTATCCGTTGCCGAAGGACTTCGATCCGCTAACGGCACGAATCGGGTCGATTGCGCGCAAAATGAAAGCGGAAGTTTCTGAGCCCGTTTTGTGCCACAACGACTTCTACAGCCCCAACTTCCTTGTAAGGGGTGACGAAATGCGCCTCATCGACTGGGAATATGCCGCCATGGGCGACCCCGCCTGCGATATCGGCAATTTCGTAGCGCAAGGTTCAGGGTACACCGTAGAGCAGACGCTCGATTTATTGCCTTTGTATTATGGCCGGGAAGCCACGGAAGCAGAAAAGCGACACTGCCTCGGAGCCGTCGGGCTGGTCGGCTGGTACTGGTATGTATGGGCCATGTATAAAGAAGCAATGGGCAACCCCATGGGAGAATGGCTCTACATCTGGTACAAAGCCGCAAAGCGGTTCTCCGCAGCCGCGGAACAGTTGTACTAGGGGTCAACACCCCCGATTGCATCATCGAAAGAAGAGCGCCCCCGGATACCGAAACCGAAACTGCGTTACCATATTCGAATCCTGGAAAAACCAAGAGCGTGCCAGGCACCACCCCCTGGGGAGCCCAACAATTCTTGAAGGGACTATCTATGAGCAAACTGACATTTGAGCAATTCGGCGAGCTGGAAGCGAAATACGAAGCAGGAACAGCCACGGCAGATGACCTTGCGGCACTTGAACCTTACCGCGCCAAGCGCGCCGTGCTGCTTGCAAGCGGATTCGGAAGCCGCATGCTACCCATAACCATCAACACGCCGAAACCGCTCGTAGATGTCAATGGGCAGCGCATTATCGAAACTCTGCTCAACGCACTGCTCGCCGCAGATATTACCGAGATCTATATCGTTACAGGATACAAACGAGAGTGCTTCGAGCTGCTGAAGCGCGACTACCCCATGGTTACCTTGCTTGAAAACCCCATCTACGCCAGCACGAACAACATCTCGTCGGCATGCGTCGCAAAAGACCACTTCAGCAACGCTTATGTATTCGAAAGCGATTTGTACCTGCGAAACCCTGCGCTCATCAAAAAGTACCGCTACCAGTCCTGCTACATGGGCGTGCCGGTAAACGAAACGCCCGACTGGTGCTTCGACACCGAAAATGGCATCATCACGGACCTGCACAAGGGGGGAAGCGACTGCCATCACATGTACGGCATCAGCTACTGGACCAAAGAGGACGGCGCACAGCTCGCCATCGACCTGCCGACATGCTTCGACGCGGATGATGAGACCAAGCAGCGCTTCTGGGACGATGTTCCCTGCGTCATCCGCCGAGACAACTACCGTATAGCCATAGAGGAATGCACGTTCGACGACGTCAGCGAAATCGATTCCTTCGCCGAACTGCAAGAAATCGACCATCGCTACCGCATCTAACGTACGCACCGACCCGAAAAGCGCAAGCAAAAAACAGCACAGGGGCCTTCCCAAGCAAGCACAAACTCGCGCGGGAAGGCCCCTGTTTGTCATCAGGAAACCGGATCAATCGTCAGCACCCCATCGCCACACGAAACGAATCTGCCAACCAAGCCTGCTATGGCTCTAGTCGTCTCACGTTCAATGAACGCATAGCCATGATCAGTCTGAATAGCCCTGGCGAAGGAGGCAAGCTCGTTGCGAATGCCCTCGCCATCAAGCTGATAGAAAAACCTCCGGTTTTGCGTTTGGTCCTCGCGACGAATTTCGAAATAATCCGTCTTCCACCATGGTGCCGGCACAAAAACATACCCTTCGGTTCCCGCAACCACAAGGGAACCTTCGGCCTTCACGCCCTTGCCGAACATAGCCGTAGCTGCGGCGCTCCCGTAAACGAAATCGACCTTGCCGAATGCGTCGTGCCCAGGCGCCGAACCGAAATCCGCCCTCGTCATCGCACACGACCTAGTCTCATGCCCCAATAGCTGAAGGATGGGAAGCAAAGCCGTCGGCAGCCAGGCGTCGGCGCTGGACCACTTCTCCGTCAAGGCATCTCCGCCGTTTTGCAGGTCGGCAAGACTCGTACACGTGGACTGAACGGAAACAACGCGGCCGATTCTTCCGCTTTGCACCAACAGGAGCATGCGATGATACGCAGTCGCATACGCCGTCTTCAGCGCCTCGGCAAATACCAGTCCCCTCTCGTCAGCAAGAGCGAACAGCTCATCGCACTCCGCCTCGCTCAAGGCAACTGGCGATTCACATATGACATGTTTGCCCGCCTCGAGCGCCGCCTTCACATGCTTGAAGTGATCCCTAGAATGGGAAAGAACGAACACGGCATCCGAAGACTCCAGCAGCTGATCGTAACCATCCATGCGGCTATAGACTTCCAGCTCAGGAGAAGTACCGCCGTAGGGGTCAAAAACGCCGCTCACTGTCATGCCGTTAACGTAGTCCACCTCTGCGGACTGTTTGACCATCTCTTTCGCGCAGCCTATAAATCCCAACCTAAGCGACGCGCGATCGGACCTCAGCTCCGTGCTCGAAACGCCTTGAGTCCTGTCCAGGTACACAACCTCGCAAAACTCAGAAAGGTAATCGAAGTAGCCACGCCAGTCCGAGCCGACGGTAAATACATCGACGCCAAGACGCTTGATGTCGTCGATCTTCTGACCTTCGTATTCCTCGACGATGATCTCATCCGCAAGACCCGTTTTACGAACGTTCTCGATTCTTTGTGTCAGCGACTGGGATACGTTGATTTTCCCGCGTACCTTATCGAAACTGTCGGCCGTCACACCGACGATAAGGTAATCGCCCAACGCCTTCGCCCGCTCCAATAGACGGATGTGGCCGTAATGGAGAAGATCGTACGTCCCATAGGTGATTACTTTGCGCATCCCGCCTCCTAAAACAAACCGTCCGCGGACATCTGCTTCAAAGCGCTAACGAGAGCTGCATTCTGCTCTTCCGTTATGCAACCGATATGCCCGATACGAAACACGTCATCAGCCAGCTTCCCGCCATTCGGGCACAACCACATGCCGTAATGCAACTTAGCGCGATCGATGATTAGCTTCGCATTATGCTCGGGGCAATAAAAAGCGCTCACCGCATTTGACGGGTTTTCTGCAACCAACCGCAAAGACGTTGAGGAAAGCGCCTTGCGCACGGCAAAGGCTCGCGAGCCTATCTCGCGGCGCTCCGCGCCAATACCGGTTTCGGTGATAGACCTTAGTCGGGCATCGATTTCAAGCACAATCGAAACCGCAGGCGTCCAGGGCGTCTGCCCTCTGTCTGCATTGCGCAAAGCCTCCTTGAGGCCCAGATACCTGCAAACCTCAGGATTAGAGTCCACCCGCTCCTGTGCCGCAGAGGATAACGCGACAATGGACATACCAGGATGGCAGGCCAGGCCCTTCTGAGAGCCCGTAAGCACCACATCGGCACCAAGCTGCTCCATGTCGAGTTCGTCAGCGATGAATGCGCTAACAGCATCAACGAGGAGAGTTATGTCGCGTGACCTGCAGAAATCTGAAATCAGGGGCATATCGTACAGCAAGCCGGAAGACGTCTCGTGCATATTGACGAGCAAAGCGGTAACCGAATCCCCCACACAGGATTCCAGCATCTCGCGCGTGATTTGCTTACCGAAATCAAGACGCACCTCGTCAACCTCATGGCCGTGCAGGCGGCAAAGATCCACGAAACGCTGACCGAAGCTGCCGCCGTTGACCACGGCCACACGTTCACCAGGCCTAAGGACGTCCATGACGACAGCCTCCATGGCGCCGGTGCCTGACGCAGTCAGAAAGACGCAGCGGGAGCCATCCGGGGCATGCAGCAAATCGAGCATAGCCCGCTCGCACCGCAGGACCACATCCGAGAACTCAGAGGTGCGAAAATACGGCGCATCCTGGCCCGCAACGGAAAGCACCTCATCAGGGCTCATAACCGGCCCTACGGTAAAGTTCAACATCTTCTTCGCCTCTTCCAATATCGCAATACGCCGCAGCGAAGGGCTCTAAGGGCTAATCTTCCTTCAAAACCATCCCAATCGTGAGCAACATGTCAAATGCCAAAGAAACCTACGAATCCATCCCCAGGTAAAGTTCCTTCGGAGCGTGATTTCGACGCTGATCCTCCGGCGGCAACTGATTCCAAGTTCGACCATACTGCGTAAGCAGGTAGCCTTCGACATCGGCGGGAGCAAAAAACTCCTTGCCTTCAAATTCTATGGTGTCTGGAGGCAACAGCATGCTCTTTGGATAAGGATCGATTGCCGCATACGAAGACGCCATCAGCATATCGGACTTTGGGTCATCCTTCGCAATCATAGCTGCCTTGTCGAACCCACGATTGATGCGCTCCGGGGACAAGACAGCACGTACCACGTAGTGCGCTATTCGACACGCAGCTTTTTCCGCCGCCCCCAGCACACCCTTGTGCGGCACTACAATGTGCTTGGAATGATATAAGTACGAGAGGCTCTGCCACATCGTGCAGCGCTTACGCTGCCGCTTCGCCGCATTCGGCTCAGAGCAAACGGCGTCATACGGAAAAATGTCCACAAAAATTCCCTGATCAAATCCAGCCTCTTCTGTTTCGTCGGTCACAAAGCGCGTGCCAACAAGCATCACCTTCGAAAACAAAGCGGCCTGATGCGGATTCGACCGGGAGCAAGTGACACGAAATCGCTTCCCAAGGGCTGCAGGAGCAACCTCAAGAAAACGCTCGTAGTCATCACGCGGCATGCCTAGGTCGATATCATCATCCCAAGGAATGAAACCACCATGACGCCGAGCACCAAGCACCGTGCCAGAATCCAAAAAGTAAGTAATCCCGTACTCGCGACACACGCAATCGATTGCTGCAAGAATCTCCAGCTCCACCACCTGCAAACGGCGCAGGACACTCTGTTCGTATTGCATAGATTCCCCTTTAGTAACCTAGCTTAGTTGCGTTATGCGTTTCTGCTCGCAATGCATGACAAACCCCAATAAACGTGTTGTTATCCAGTATCCAGCAACCTGGATGCACCAGCGAACATACGTAACGCGGTCTTGCTTCCCGCAGCGCAACAGCCACCGGTATTCTTTCAGCAGATCAAACTCACGTGATCCCTTATTGAGACCCAACAGCCCAATATAAGACAATGCCAAAACATAAAGATACGATACAAACGAAGCGGCTAATTCGGAGTGAACTTCATCGTACGCCCCAGACTCACTAACTTGTACTTGTCGTTGGACAATTGAGAGCATAGCCTCTAGCACGCTAAAATAATCAGGCTGTTTGCTTTGCGAAACCGCAGAATTCCGACGATATACATAGAAAGAGGTATCCAACCAACCCGAGGAATTACACGCCAACAACAGCTGCCGCGACCATTCCGAATCCTCGTTGTGCCGCAAGCCCTCATCAAATGACAATTGCGCGCTGCGCACCACTGAGCGTTTCACTGTTTTTGACGATGCCGAAGAATAATACAACCCCCGCTGAATGATTGCCCCCATGGAGCTTTCATAATCAGATGAAGGGCCAATCCCAGCTGAAATATGAAAGGTTTCGCGAGTAGGAGAAGTATCTCCCTCGTGATATTCTCCCAACGGGTAGCAAAGTATATCGGGATTGCCCCAGGTAGTCAGAGCGTCATTGAGCGTCTGCAAAGCCTCCGAGCTATCCCACCAATCGTCATTATCCAAGAACAGCAGGTACTCGCCCTTTGCCTGGCTTATGCCGGTATTGCGCGCAGCAGACGCGCCTTTATTCCGCTCATGAGAAAACAGGTGAAATCTATCGTCTAACGAGCAATACTCCTGACAGATTTCAGCTGATTCGTCGGTCGATCCATCGTCGACCATAACCACCTCGAAATCGTTGAATGTTTGCACGACGACAGAATCCAGGCACTGTCTTACATACATAGAAGCATTATAAATCGGAACAATGACCGTAAAGCGCATATCAAACTCCTCGCAAGCGCTCAGCTTAACTTCGCATAGAAAGCAGGAGGCGAACGAAGCACAGTGCCGACCCCGCAATCAAACCCGCCATGGTGGCAAAACTAGCGCCATTCAGCCCGAACACAGCAAGCATGGGATATGAGCAGACAGCACAGACAACGAACGCAACAGAAAAGCAAACAAGGTTGCCTTTCATATCGCGCACCACAACCAGCAAGTCGCCCAAAAACCACAGAAAGGCTGTGCAAATCGTGCAGCTCACGAGCGGTAGCAACAAATAAGAATAATCCCGAATGGAATCACCGTAGATTAGACACAAAGCCCACTCGCCAAACCACGCAAAACCAACAAGCGACACTACAGCTAAAACAATGATGGCAACAAACACCTTTGCGAACAAGCGCAAAAAGCCCGAGGTATCCTTTGCAAGATAGCACTGCGCAAAACTACTCAGCAAAGGAGAGTAAATATATTGCGCCCCCATTTGCACTACCACAACCGGCGAAGCTACAGATGCATATGCCCCAAGAGCAGAAGCGCCAAACATTGCCCCTAAAATCTGACGAGGAATCGAAGGGATAGATCCCGCGAACACCAAAGCGACAGCCGCGGGAAGACATGCAGTAAATAATGCCACCATTTTCGCTTTTGCGAAGTCAATCGAATATGCACCGATAACACGCTTCAGGCTTCGAGGTAAATAAAACAAAACGACCGCACCGGTAACCAACGTCATCATGATTAGCGACACCAGCAAAGAATGCGTTATAGCCATCCCCCCGCAAAAGACGGCAAGAGACAGGACGCCGCGCGCGGTGAGATCCTTGCCGGCAACATCTAGCCTATTCTTTTGTTGCGCAGCTCCTTGATATACATCCGCGATAATCGGCACGCACGAATACACGCAGTAAGCGACGACTGCAGGAATGGAGTCATTGGCGCATGTTGCCGCAGCATAGACGATCATGCACGCAAGAGCCACTGTCGTGCTTAGCAATCGAAAAGCCAGGTATTGCCCAGCAGAATACTCTTCGTTAAGGTCGGATACCTGAAATGCACGAACCTTGAAATACCCTATGGGAGAAAAGATGTTAGAAACAGCCATGCCGAGAGCCAACACACCGGCAGCATCATACCCATCGGAAAGGCGCACCACAAACACCGTGATAAGCCACTGGCAGACAAGGTACACCATGGAGCCTGCAGTATTCCATAGCATGTTCTGCTTTACAGACAGTTGCTTTACCACCGCGCTACCTTTGCAAGCCATTGCGTTTTGCGGCGTCATCAAGCGCCTCATTTTGTACAAGGTTTCGCACCTTAGCGCGCAACTGCGACACTTCAACTGTGGTATAGAATTCACGGATGACGAGAACCGCAATCACATAGACGAAGACAAAGTTCGCCGGACTCTCGATGCCGAAAAAATCAGCAAAGAAAAATGGAATCTGGCGAAACACGCCCATAAGCACCAAGCTAAGCGCGAACAGGAACCAAAACGTGGAATCGGCAATGGTGACTTCCGCTTTACGAATTTTACGAAGAATCAGCCAGAACGTCAGCAGCGCCCCAGCAAGTAAGGTTGCAGAAAACAGCAAGCTCATTTCTTCCTCCTAAACCACTGCACAAGCAAAATTGAAATGCTCATACGCAGCATATACGCGACGGACTTCGTGAAGTTCAAATAGCTTTCGCCAGCAACGCGTTCGCGCATTTCCACCTGCGTCTCTTCAACCTTGTAGCCCCAGCGCATCAAAAGCGAAATAGTGTCGGGCTCGGGACCAAAATCAAGCTCATTAGCGAACAACGGAATCATCTGCTTATCGAACAAACGCATACCCGATGTTGGATCTTGAATGCGCTTTCGTGTTGTCAGCATAATCATGGCGCTGATCAACACACTGCCGGCCATACGCGCGGAGACAGGCTTTTTTTGCGTAGCGAACCGGCTACCGATTACGATATTCGCGCCCTTTTCCTCCGCCACGTGAACCATCTCGGCAATGTAAGCCGCAGAATGCTGACCATCTGCATCAAATTGAATTGCGTAATCATAGCCATGCCCGTAGGCATAGCGCATGCCTGTTTGGAATGCACCAGCAAGACCAAGGTTCACCGGCAAATCGATAACGTTGTAGCCATGCTCTCGGCAAATGCTAAGGGTATCGTCCTTGGAACCGTCATTGACAATGACATAATCAACCCCCGGCGCGTTGCTCTGCAAATCTTCAATGGTCGATACGATGTTATCTCGCTCATTATATGCAGGAACAACGGCAATGACGCGCCTATTTTCTAAAGTGTTATCCACTTTCCAATTGCTCTCTACTCGGCAGCATTCAAATTTCCAAGCGTTTATTGTATCGCCCCATTCGACTCATGACCAGGAAGTCACCGTATGGGTATAATCTTAAGTATTTAAACATGCAGAAGCGCAGACGAAACAAGGAGAACCATGCTTCACACCGTCTCAGCACCCAGCAGCCCTACCGCCAATGCGGAGCACAAGCCTTGCATCTGCATTTTTTCTGCATTATATGAACCACATATCGGAGGAGTCGAATCCTATACAAAAGGCATTGCCGAGGCACTCGTTGCGAAGGGGCAGCGCGTTATCGTTTTCACCATGAACACAAACGATGCCGCAACCGAAGAGACTTCGAACGGCGTCGAAATTATCCGATTACCATGCAGACCATTCCTAAACGGCAGGTTCCCCCTTCCTCTCAGCAATAACGAAGCTGATAGGCTGTGGAGTTGGCTCAAGCAGCAACCAGTCGACAATGTGGTAATCAACACGAGATTTTACTGCCTGAGTTCGCAAGGAGCGCACTTCGCGCGAAGGCGCGGAATCGTACCGATTCTTATCGAGCACGGTTCCGCGCATCTTACGCTCGGAAACCCGGCGTTTGACGCCCCCTTGCACTTGATCGAACACGCCATGACGGCCTCAATCAAACGATATAATCCAACCTGCTTTGCGGTATCTAAAAAAGCAAGCGCATGGCTTTCCCATTTCGGAATTGCTTCACAAGGGGAAATCCCAAATGCCATTGACGCAGATGCTTTTGTCAACCAAGCAAGCAATCGAGATTTCCGGAGTGAGCTCGGTATTCCGGAAGGTGCTTTTCTAGTCGCTTTCGCTGGTCGATTTGTACCTGAGAAGGGGGTACTTCAACTAGCAGAAGCCATCAAAGATCTCGAAGCCGACTGTAACATTTTTGCCGTCATAGCAGGCGATGGTCCTTTGCGATGCAAAGCCCAACAACTGGGAGCAGCCCGCTTGGCAACCCCAGGCACGCTAAGCAAGAGTGATTTAGCCGCCCTGCTATTGCAAGCAGACGCGCTTTGCCTGCCCTCACGATCGGAAGGCTTCTGCACAATGTTCCTAGAAGCTGCCGCCTGTGGTACCGCCATAATCGCTACGGACGTCGGAGGCATGCATGAAATAGCTCCGACGAACGAATACGGCATACTCCTTGAATCTATGAGCACATCCGACATAAAAGACGCGCTCGAAAAAGCAGCTTCGAACAAGGCAGCAATCAAGCATATGGGAGAACAGCTTGCCGCAAGAGTTCGCAGTCAATGCACCTGGGGGAAATCAGCCAACAAGCTTATTCAAGAAGTGCGAGCATCAGCATCCGGTACTCCAAAATAATGAGCCACTACATCCTTGTTCCCGTTAGTCGACAAACCAGAAGGGCTTCATCCTTGAAAAGAAGATTGTCGCTTCGTCAAGCTATCCAGCGTATTTCGCTTATCGAATTTGCATCTGTGCTCCTGCTGTCTGCGCTCTTTTCAATTAGCGTAGTACTGAGTAACCATATATGCATAACGGGCGGAACATATGCCGGAACCATGGAGGAGAACTATATCACACCGTACAGCATGACCGATTTCGCAACGTTCGTTGCGGTCTGTGCTGCTTCCTTCATCATCGTAATGCTGACATATGGCTCATGCCGTCAGCTATTGGCAAGGCCCGCAAGGAAACAAGCTGGTATTCGCCCGCTTAAGGCAAGACCCATTCTGTTCTACGCAGGATGCATAGCCCTTCTACATATTCCATATTTGCTAGCCTACTGGCCGGGCTTTATTTTTGGAGACTCAATCAGCTCCATCAACCAAGCACTTGGCAACACCGGATATTCAAACCACCATCCCGTTGCCTACACAATGATTATTCAGGGCTGCATATCGTTTACGCACTCATTGGGCTTCTCTACAACAACCGGCTGCGCGCTATACAGTCTCTTGCAAACTGTAATCATGGCGCTTTCGTATTCAATTTTGATTCAATGGATCATGCAGCGATCAGGAATACGCAAAGTATGGGCGATAGCTCTTATTGCCGTATTCGGCATAACACCTTATATCGCAACGTATTCTATAGCCATGTGGAAAGATCCGCTGTTCTCAGCCGCCATTGTCGTCATTACCGTGCTTCTGTTCGATCTTATTGCGACCAAGGGGACCATCGCAAAAACAAGCAAGGCGTGGATTCCCCTGTTTGCATTTGAATCAATCGTCATCGTATTTCTGCGAAGCAATGGCATCGCAATTGAAGCGCTTCTCCTCGTAGGCCTGCTCGCATATGCAATTTTGAGCAGGAAAAGGTCCGATTGCAGAATGCTTGCGGCGGTATCGGCAATTCCAGCAATAGCAATTGCCGCCAGCCTTCTCATAACCGGACCCATATACAATGCGCTCGGCATATCGCCAAACGAAAAGGTGGAAGGACTTGGCGTTCCGTTGAATCAAATGGCTCGCGTCGTCGCCTATGACGGAGACATGACCGAATCAGATAAAGAATACATGTCCTCCCTTTTGCCCCTTGAACAGTATGAGGAAGTCTATGCCCCAACATGCACAGACCCCTTGAAGTGGAATGCGCAATTCAATCCCGAACCCTTGACCGATGGTTTTTGGCCGCATTGGCTTTCTATGCTCGTAAAAAATCCCCTCGTATATTTTGAGGCATGGGAAATGCAAACGTTTGGGTACTGGACAGTCAATCATCCATCCGTGGTCTTCCATCAAGGCAACATTAACGGAGGCGTGCCAAGAACAGCTGAGGATCCTAGAGAAGCTCCTTCACTAGGAATTCAACCGAAGAACCTGTTCGGTAATGATCTAGTCTATAGCATCCTTCCTTACGACAATTACTCCATCCCCATAGGCTGGTTGACATGGTTGCTCCTATTCGTATCAATGGTTTTCGCGCTTACCAAGAAAGCAAAATGGATATTGCCGTTAATACCTTCATTGGCGCTCATTTTGTCCCTACTTATCGCTTCACCGATTTGGTATTGGGAAAGATACGCGGCAGCATTACAATTCTTGTTGCCGTTTTACATTGCAATGCTCTTCGTGATTCCAAAAACGACTGTTCCGGCAGAGCAAACCGCTAAGATTTGATCCCCCTTAATCATTTGAAGAAGATTGCTATGGAAGAAACCACTCAAACCAGCTGCCGCGGCAAAGGCGTGGCCGTCATCATACCCTGCTACAACGAGGCCGTCACCATCGGCA
>ERZ809224.1439-NODE-1439-length-17336-cov-10.846595_pt1 | contig 17336 bp, 14 predicted proteins | sample MGYA00520513_ERZ809224 | MGnify/ENA primary metagenome ERZ809224 (study PRJEB31576, sample SAMEA3212658) | Homo sapiens | biome: human-gut; feature: human gut; material: fecal | place: Sweden | collected 2012 ... | reverse complement strand
CCTGAACCCTGGCGGGCCTCCTGGGCCTGCCGGCGGCATTTTGCGCGGCGCTGGGTTACGCCGCAGTGTTCGGCTCCGCAACGAACACCCTGCTCGCCCCGGCCCTCATAGGGGCCGAGGTCTTCGGCTGGGCAGCGGCGCCGCACTTTTTCGCCGTATGCGCCCTGGCCTACGCCGTGAACGGAGGCCGGTCCATCTATTCGGGACAGAAATGAATACAGCGGCCGTTTTCGCCGCTTTGCATAGCAAAGCGCGTCGAAACGGCCGCTATTTTGTATTGCAGAGCTTGCTTTACGCGTGATATACTTAATGAGTTAAAAAATACTGCCCAGCGTCACGCGCTCCATGGTGTAGAGGCTGTCGAGGTGCGCGGCCAGTTTTTCGTAGGCGCCGGAGGCGCTCTGCGCGTCGCCGGAGCGCACGTCGCTCATGAGCTCGAAAAAGGCGTCTGTTGTGCTGTCTATTTCCGAGTGTCGGATGAAGATGTGTGTGTAGCCGTCGGCCCCGAGCCAGTCTTGTGCCGCTTTTTCCAGCTCCTGCTCCGCGAGCTCGAACTGTCCGGCCTCGCAATAGGCGCGGGAGAGATCCAGCGTCTCACTGAGTCCGCCGGTGAAGTCTCGGAGGTATTTGAGGTTCCACCAGCTGCCTGCCAGCAGCAGAATGAGCACGGCCGCCGCCGCAAGCTCCCGCTTCATCAGACCACCTCCTTTGCCGCGTAGTAGACCCCGCCCGCATTGTCGAGCAGCAGGAGGTAGACGTCCCCCGGCCCGGAGGCCCCGCGCTTTTTGAGTTCCCGCCGCAGCCAGGCCTCGTCTCTTCCGGCGAGGCGGAGGTTTTCGCGCATGAGCTTTCCGTCGTTTATGATGATGACGGGATAGCCCGTGTCCTGTGGCGCGAGGCCGAGGTCCCGTGCTGTAGCCGGGCGGAACTCGGGAAAGAGGATGACTGATAGCGTCCCGTCCGTTTCGAGCACGGCGTATTCTACCTGAGCGACGTCGGTGATGCTCTGGGTGCGCAGCTCTTCGTAGAGTTCCTCGAGGTTGAGGCGGCAGCGGCGCATTTCCTTTTGGTCGATTACGCCGCGGCGTATGAGAAAGCAGGGCCGACCAAAGAGCAGCGTCCGCAGTCCCGCATGCCGCAAGGCCGCGCCGGAGATGATGATTTCGCAGCAGGAGAGCACGACGATGGGTAGGAGGCCGTTCATCAGCGGTATACCGATGTCCTGTAATGGGTGCGCCGCGAGGTCAGCAATGAGCACGGCGATGGCCAGCTCCGGCAGTTCGAGTTCGCTGAGCTGGCGCTTGCCCATGAGCCGCATGGAGATGACGAGCGCAAAATATACGACGAGTGTGCGGATAATAATTATAGCCAAGTAATCACTCCCCGCATATATTTTTACCTGTATTGGAGGCTGTTATAAGTATGGAAGGGAACAAAAGGCCGGAAATGGAGCGAATCACCACGCCTGAGCTGGCGGAGAAGTTCATCGCGGAGCAGGTAGAGGCCCTGCGCGCGCAGATAGGCAGCGGCAAGGTGCTGCTGGCCCTGTCTGGCGGCGTGGACTCGTCTGTCGTCGCAGCGCTGCTCATCAAGGCGGTGGGCAAGCAGCTGGAGTGCGTGCACGTGAACCACGGCCTGATGCGCAAGGGCGAGAGCGAGCAGGTCATCGAGGTCTTCCGCAACCAGCTGGGCGCGAACCTGACCTATGTGGACGCCGTGGACCGTTTCCTGGACAAGCTGGCCGGCGTGTCCGACCCGGAGACGAAGCGCAAGGTCATAGGCGCGGAGTTTATCCGCGTGTTCGAGGAGGAGGCCCGCAAGCTGGAGGGCATCGGCTTCCTGGCCCAGGGCACAATATATCCTGACATTATTGAGTCCGGCCCGGTAAAGAGCCACCACAACGTGGGCGGCCTGCCGGAGGATTTGAAGTTCGAGTTGGTCGAGCCAGTGAAGTTCCTGTACAAGGATGAGGTGCGCGTGGTCGGCAAGGCGCTGGGCCTGCCGGATAACATGGTGTACCGCCAGCCGTTCCCGGGTCCTGGCCTTGGCGTGCGCTGTGTTGGCGCGATAACCCGCGACCGTCTGGAGGCCGTACGCGAGAGCGACGCCATACTGCGTGAGGAGTTTGCCAAGGCTGGCCTGGACAAGACTGTGTGGCAGTACTTCACAGTGGTGCCGCCCATCACGAGCACTGGCGTGCGCGACGGCAAGCGCGTAGACGCCTGGCCGGTAGTCATCCGCGCCGTAAATACGATAGACGCCATGACCGCCACCATAGCGACCCCCGACTGGCCGCTGCTGCAAAAGATAACCGACCGCATCCTGTCCGAAGTCCCCACCGTCAACCGCGTCCTCTACGACATGAGCCCCAAGCCCCCCGCGACGATCGAATGGGAATAATAAATTAGCACCTTCCAAGTCCCCGAAATGCCTGAAAACACAGGCGTTTCGGGGATTTTGCCGTTTTTACTGGCTACAAGTTGGCTACATCGAACGGGCTTTTTGTAGCCAGACAGCTCAGGGCGTCAGGGCGTCGAGCTGTCTGGCTACTTCGGCCTGCTTGTTCGGATACAGGTGGCTGTATGTGTCCATCGTGGTCTGCACCTTCTCATGCCCGAGCCGCTCGGCAATGAGCAGGGGAGAGCAGCCCATCTCCACCAGCAGGCTCGCGTGGCTGTGCCGGATGTCGTGCACGCGTATGCGCTTGACCCCGGAGACCTTGCAGCCGTGCTCCATCTCGTGGTAGAGAAAATGCTTCGTGTACGGGAACAGCCTGTCGTCGGGCTGGAGGCCGTAGCACTTTTCAATGTACCCCTTCAGACAAACGCTCAGGACTTCCGGCATCGTGACCACACGGTTACTTTTTGGAGTCTTGGGCGAGGTGATGACATCCTTGCCGCCGAGACGCTGGTAACTCTTGCTGATGGCGATGACCGACTTCTCAAAGTCGATGTCCGCCGGAGTCAGAGCCAGCAGCTCGCCCTCGCGCATACCGGTGTAGTACAGCGTCATGAACGCGGCATAGGAGGCTGGCCGGTCTTTCAGCGCTTCAATGAACTTCGCGAACTCGTCCCGCGTCCAGAACAGCATCTCGTCCGCCGACTTTTTGCCCATGCTCCCGGCCTTGTGACAGGGGTTTTCCTTCAGAGCGTAATACTTGACCGCGTAGTTGAAGATGGCGGTTATCTGGTTGTTGATGACCCGGAGATAGGTCTGGGAATACGGCTCGCCCTTGTCGTCGCGGTAGCTGGTCAGCTCGTTCTGCCAGCGCCGTATGTCAGTCGGCTTGATCTCGTCGAGCGGCATCCGGCCAAAGAAGGGCGTTATCTTGAGGTCGATCATGAACCGTTTGTTGGCCAGAGTCGAGGGCTTGAGCCGCTTTTCCATATCCTCAAGATAAAGCCCGATGAAGTCCTTGAACGTCATCCCGAGGCTGGCATTCGCCCGGCTTATGAAGTCGCGCTCCCACTGCAGCGCCTCGCGTTTGGTGGCGAAGCCGCGCTTTTTCTTGTGTATGACTTTGCCTGTCCAGTCCTTAACGCGCACCTGAGACATCCATTTACCTGTGTTTCCGTCTTTTGTTGCTGACATGAATCGCTCCTTTCTCTCGAGTCTCAGTGTGTGTTCATGGCTTTTTGTCCTTTTTCATCTTCGCAACTAATCCGGGATTGCTCTTTACAAACTCGTGCACCATCTGTATGTCCTCCTCAGTCAGCGGTTCCTCAGCTTGGGGCTCATCGCCGCCGTCCGCCGGAGGAAGATGGAGTTCGTGAGACGAGCTATAAGTTATGGTCTGGTCCTTCCAGGCCGCGTAGTCTTCTGCCGACAGCTGGCCGCTTGCCAGCTTGCTGCGCTGCTCCTTCCACTGTTCGAGCAGCAGGCAGAACGAGGGATTGAGCTCGGCGCTCGTCCCCGTGCCGCCGAAAGAGAGCGAGCACTTCCAGCTCTGGCTCTTTGGCGGCTTCTCAACTTCAATGTCGAAGTCAAGCTCATCTGCCGTGTCGAGCAGGAACAGGAAGTCCATAACGTCGGCAAGGCTGGTCAGAACCGCCTTTCTCGTGCCGAGACCAATAATATACGACAGTGGAACGTCCAGCGCAGCGCAGATGCTTACAAGCGCCGAAATCGAAACGTCTATGTCCCCGCACTCGTATTTCTGTATCGTTCTCAGCGAGCGGTCCAGAATTTCAGCCAGCTTGGTCTGGCTGATGTGCCTCATTTTGCGAGCAAGGCGTATGCGTTTGCCGATCTCCTTTGAGTCGAAGGCTTCGCCGCTTTCGCCGGTGTAGTCGAAATCGTCGTAGTTGTGCTCCATTCAGTTCACCTCGAACAGAGTATATCAGGTAGAAATGCGAATTGCAAGTACATATTGAAATTTGATGCTGTTGACAAACACACCGATAGTACATATAATGCTGTACGTATTGATAGTGCGCATTATGATAGGAGGTGAAATGTAAGCGCACTTGAGATTCATATACTTTACAATCAGGAGGTAAAATGCAGGCACAATTTGTAACGGCTCAGGAGATAGCCGAAATCATGGGAGTCAGCAGGAGCAAAGCTTATCAGATTGTGAGAGAGATGAATCGGGAGCTGAAAAGTATGGGGTACATAACTGTTTCGGGAAAATGCCCGGTGCAGTACTTCAAAAAGAAGTTCTACGGCCTTCAGATAGGCGGTGACGCCATATGAAGGACTGTATGACTGAAGGAATTATTGAAGAAACCAATGAAGAAACCAAGCTGGACGGGCTGCTCAAAAAGATGCAGAGAATGAACAGCCCCGGCTATTTACATACAGTGTCGCTGAATGAACTCTATGAAAACGTGTACGAAAGCAGGCCGCCCGTCATAGACGGCCTGCTGTACGCCGGGGCGTACATACTGGCGGGCGCTCCGAAGATAGGCAAGTCTTTTCTTGTCGCCCAGCTTGCCTACCACGTCAGCACAGGCCAGCCGCTGTGGGGCTATGACGTGCACCAGGGAACGGTGCTCTACCTGGCACTGGAGGACGACTTCCGCCGCCTGCAGGACAGGATGTCGCGTATGTTCGGCGTTGAGGGCACGGACGAGCTCCACTTTTCCGTCAACGCAAAGATGCTCGGAGACGGACTTGACGCACAGCTGGAGCAATTTGTGAGAGAGCACCCGGAGACAAAGCTGATAGTGCTCGACACGCTGCAAAAGGTGCGCGAGGCCTCGAAGGATTACAGCTACTGCAGCGACTATGAGCTGATGAACCGCCTCAAGCGCTTCGCGGACAGCCACGGCGTTTGCGTACTGGCGGTGCACCACACGAGAAAACAGACGGCTGACGACTGCTTTGAGACGATATCTGGCACGACGGGCCTGTTCGGCTGCGCGGACGGCGCGCTGCTGATGCGTAAAGAGAAGCGTACGGACTTAACTGCGACCCTGGATGTGGCAGGACGAGACCAGCCCGATCAGAGGCTGCATCTGAAGAAAAACTCCGACAGCCTGACCTGGGATTTGGAGTGCGCCGACACCCAGCCCTGGCAGCAGCCGCCCGACCCGGTGCTGGAGGCGGTGGCGAAATTAAGCATCAGCGCCGGAGAGTGGGAGGGCAGCCCGAGCGAGCTGGCGAGGGCGATAAACACGAGTATGGCGGTAAATCGCCTGACGCGCCACCTGAACGTGAACGCTGGCCGCCTGCTGGACGAGCATCAGGTAAAGTACGAGTTCAAGACCAAACACGAAGGCCGCCGCATCCGCCTGACACACGTCCCGGTGATAGTCCAAGCGTATGAAGTGACCGCATAACGCAACGCTTGCGACGCTTGCAACGGTAAAACGGACACCCCAAACCAAGCGTCGCAACCGTCGCAACCGTCGCACAGACGCAAGAATCTCCCGACCACATGGCCGGGAGATTCTTGTGGCGATATCGTGCAAGCAATGTCCGTGTCCGGACACGATCAAACTTCGTGCGGCGCTGGCGCTTGTTGTTGTGGCAAAATCAGGTGGCGTGTGCTATAATCTACAAAAACCGGGTGAGGGTGTGGGATATGCCTGATTTAATGGATAATGAGCGCATTGAGCTGCATGGGATGCTCGCAGAGTTCAGGCAGGCGCTGGAAGAGGAAATACATAAGGTCAAGAGCAGTGGGCTGTCGTCTACGCTGCTGTTTGCCGGCAGGCGGATAGAGAGCAGGGGCGCTGAATTCTGGTACAGATTCAGGGTCGAGTACGCCCCGGCAATGCCGGCGGATACGCCCTGCAGGCTGACCGTCGGCAAGGAGCAATTCAACGTCACCGTGGTCAGCTTTGACGAGAGTTCCATAGTCATCTCGTCCAAAATCGAGCTGACAGGCGCGCTTGGCAAGGCGCGCCTCGAAAACGGCGCGACAGTTTTGATGGAGCGGCTCATCGGCTGCATCGAGGAAAACGCCGAAAAGCCAAACCCGGCGGGTGACCGAATGCTCCCGCAGGGTGGTAAAGTATACGAGGCCAGAAAAATATTCCGTTACGGCGAGCCTTCGACATATCCGAGCAACACCGATAACCAAAACCGTGCGGTGGAAGCCGCGCTTACCAACGATATCACATACATCTGGGGCCCGCCGGGTACCGGCAAGACCACCGTCATCGGCCAGATCATTGACGAACTGTACAGGCATGACCGCTCCGTGCTGGTCGTATCCCACACCAACACCGCCGTAGACGGCGCGATAGAGAAGGCGGACAGGACTTATTACAGCAAACACGGCCTGGATGAGGGCGGCATCTATCCAATATTGCGTCTGGGCATCCCGTCAAGACCTCTGCCGGAGCGCGTGCTGCTGAAAACGCACACAGACGTACTGGGACGGGAGCTGTATGAAAGAGAAGCTGCTCTGAAAAACCAGCTTGCGTCGTTGCAGAGAAATCAGAACGAAATACGGCTTCTACTGAGCAAAAACACTTGGCTTGAAAAGACGAATCTCCCTCTCTTTCCGGGAGATATGCAGATGATAGAAGCTCTGAAAAGGGAAATTGCTGCGGCGGAAAGTGAGGCAGAAAAGCTTGACGGCGAGATTAAAAAGGAGCTGTCGGAGCACCCGGAGTATAAAAGCCGTGCCTCATTGCACAAGAAAGCCTCGGCGCAGAGAAAGGAACTCGAGTCACTCTGTCAGAACACCCTGTGCGCGGAGAAAATGCTCGCTGAGGCTCCGCAAAAGATCCAGCGAGCGCGCGATGAGGCGAGAAAGCACGACGTCTATAGACAGCTGAGGCAGCAAAATGAAAAGCTCATGTCGGAGCAGTTTCTAAATGAGCAGCTGCACAGCTGTGCGGAGACCATCGCAAAGCTCAATGCGGAGCTCGATTCCCTTGCGTCCCAGGCAAAGACCGCGTCTCACGAAATGGCAGAGTATGAGGGCAAGAGCACCCTCGGAAAATTTTTTTCCGGCAAGGCCTCCTACCTCCAGGCAAAGGAACGGGCGGAGCAGATAGCCCTGAGGGTGCCGAAGGCAGAGGAGGAACTTAGATGCGAGGAGATGCTCGAGGAGGAATATAAGAAACAGCTCGACGAGGTTCTGCTTCTGAGTGAGCAGCTCAAGAGGGTGACACCCAGCCAGACGGAGGAATACTGGCTCGGCAAGGCCCAGGAATACTCAGCAGCTGCCGAAAAGGCCAGAACTGCGCTGCCTCAGCTCAGGCAGGAGAGGGACGACCTTACCGTTGAGCTTCGTGAGATTAATGAACAGCTCGCCGCAATAGACGCCGCGACAGGCAAGCTCAAGGAAAAACAGCAGCTCTGCGCTCAGCTGAAAAACTCGGCTCAGAAAAAGCGAGAAAAGCTCAGTGAGCTTGAGTCAGCTCTGCAGGAGGACATAGCACGCGAGCGCTCGCTCTGCCTGGCTTTCGACTACGAACTCGAGGCTGAGGATGCAAAGTCGGTTTATGAAGACCTCAAGGCGCTTGAGGTCACAATTAAAGCTGAGCTTTCCGGCTGTGATATTCCCGCACTTGAGGCTGAGAAGTCAAAGCTTATTGAACAGCAGACGGAGACAATCAAAGAACTGGACGAGGTCGAAGCAAAATTGCATGAGCTGGAGCGGCAGGCCGTACTTAGTGCAAAGATCGTCGGCACTACGCTGGCTAAATCATACCTGAGCGACACACTCAGGTCTCGCACGTTCGACACGGTAATACTCGACGAGGCGTCCATGGCGTCGATACCCGCGCTTTGGTGCGCTGCACTGCTGGCAGAGAAAAATGTCGTCATAGTGGGCGACTTTTTGCAGCTGCCGCCTATCGTCATGGCCAACACGCCCGTGGCGCAAAAATGGCTGGGTCAGGACATCTTTTTCCACAGCGGGATGCTTGAAGCCATAAAGGACAGGCGGCCGCAGAATTTCATAATGCTTAACGACCAGTTCCGCATGGAGTCTGAAATCGCCGGTATTGCAAATATCTATTACGGCGAATATGGTGGCCTCATATCCCATGACAACGACGAGCACCGTATCAAGCAGCGGGCAGAGTTTTATGGCTGGTACTCCGGCAAACGCACAAAACACAGCATACACCTCGTGGACACAGAGAGCCTGCACGCCTGGGTCACCGGCGTACCGCAGGGCAAGAGCCACAGCCGCCTGAACTGTTTTTCGGCTGCTGTGGACGTTGACCTGGCCTTTAAATGCCTGGAAAACGTGTTGTCCGGGCTTGACCCGAATACTGCAAAACCCGTTGAGCAGGCCAGTGTGCTCATAATTGCACCGTACAAGCCCCACACCGCAAGGCTCAACAAGCTGATAGATTTGGAATACAGCAGCCGAGGGTTCAAGGAAAACTTGAATTATATCAGGGCCGGCACCATCCACAGCTTTCAGGGCAGCGAAGCCGACATCGTGATATTCGACCTCGTTATCGACGAGCCCCACTACAAGGCGGGGGTGTTCAGGCCTGAACCTGAAGTGAATGCGAGTTTGAGGAAAATGTTCAATGTGGCCGTTACAAGAGCTAGATTCAAGCTGTATGTGGTCGGAAACTTTGCATACTGTCGCAAACGAGCAAAGAACAATGCCCTTTCAGAGCTTCTGGATATGTTGTTAGATAATCTGAAGCTCAAAAAGGTTGACGCAAAGGAGCTTCTGCCGGGTCTCACATATGCAAAGGGTGCCTGTGATGTCGTCGTACCAGGGCATGCGGGTCGCAGCATGGTTTGCAGGGAGGACTCATTCTTTGAACACTTCCAAGGCGATCTCGTAAACTTCAAGAATAGGTTGATAATATACTCGCCATTTATTACCGAGAATCGTCTGGCAGAGCTGCTGCCATATTTTGCGGACGCAGCAAACGCTGGAAAACGTATCATAGTCGTGACAAAAGCGCTGAGTGAGCGGGGCAAGAGGGAGCTGCATTCGTATAAGCTCTGTGAAAAAGCTCTGTCTGATTCCGGGGTGAGTATCGTCCACAAGAAGGGAATGCACGAGAAGTTGGTGATAGTTGACGATGATGCGACATGGATAGGTTCTCTCAACGTGCTTAGCTTCAGCGGGCTAACGGGTGAGGTCATGCAGAGGCACGAGAGCCGCGAATTGACGGGTGATTTTGAGAAGCTCTACGATATCGGACACATAAGCGAAGCTGTAGAGAGCAGCGTTGAGCTTGCCTGTCCCATCTGTGGCGCCGAAATGCTGATAAAAGAGAGCGATAGCGGCGGCATATACTGGAGCTGCTCGTCCTGCGGCTATACGAGGCATCCGGAGCAGCAATACCCGGTGGACGGCGTGTTGCGCTGCAAATGTGGAGCGCCATATGTATTCGCCATGAAGAACCAGCCGCGCTGGGTGTGCTCGCAGAACCAGAGCCACTACCAGATCATGCGCGAGAGCGACCTGAAACTCGAAAAAATGGCCGCCCTCATCCCAACAAAAAAGGCGCTCAAAGAAGTTGAGAAATACTTTGCGGAGAAGAAAGCAAAGAGCGGGAAAAACTGATGAAGTTACCGAGGAGAATGTGCAATGGGATATACTGAGGAGAACAATGCCCTGTTTGCGGAGTGGAAGAAGATCACGGGTTCCGTGCCAGAACGCAAGGAATATGGCATCGCCGCGACCGAGATAAACCACGCAAATACGGTGTTCATCCGCGACGGGGTGGTCTGCCAAGAGCTGTGGTTCGCCCAGCGGACACGTCCGCTTTTCTTGCTCAAGGAGGCGTACAACGGCGATAACGACTGGGATCTTGTCAGCGACCAGCTGCTGACGGCCGAATCAGCCTCAAAAATATGGCGCCGGGTCGCGCACTGGGCCTATGCTCTGTTAAATACGACTGCGGAAGAGATCGCACCATATAACCCTGAACTGAAGGTGTCGCGTTACGGCAACGAGTACCTAAGGCGCATCGCCGCGGTGAACGTCAAAAAGAGCGACGGCAAGAATAATTCAAACATGGACGAGGTGCGAAGCTATGCCTGGTTTGACGCGGAGCGGCTTTGGAAACAGCTTTCCCTCTGTGACCCGACGGTCATCGTCTGCGGCTACACCGCCTCAGCGCTGGACATCATATCTGAGCGTATGACCGGCAAAAAGGTGCGCGAGACGGATAACAATAGCCTGTACTACACGATGGAGCTCAACGGCCACAAGGTGCTCGTCCTAGACTACTGGCACCCGGCAAACCATTTCCCGAAGGAAATGAACTACTTCGGCCTGGCCGCAGTTTACCAGTTAGGGCTTAAGCAAAATCGGTTTTAATATGTTTTCTGGAGGTATAATATGGAGGAATTGGTTTCGGCTATGAAAAATGTGGTACAAGCATTAAACGAAAGTCAAAATCCAATATGGTTAGTGTATTTAAGTGCGCTTGGACCACTTGTCCTCACTGCCACATCAGTCTTTATTGCTTGTAAACAACACCGACAAAATCAGAACTTACAAAAGCAAATAGCGAATCGTGACTATATTAATACACTTCGGCAAAATGCGCTGGATATTTACAACGACTATTTCTATGGACTAAGGGTTATAAATCGAGCTATAGGAAATATTGTTGATATAGTTTCATATTACCAATCATTGCAGATGTGGGAGCGTGATTTGCAGCGGGCATATGAGCAGATCATGGTTTCATATAACAGAGCCAATCTAATGTTTAGGGATGAGGGACTGCTGAGGTCGCTTAAGCAATCATATGATTGCTTTGAAAAACTATACAATAAAGTCAGTAGTTACTCTCGTGGAGAAATATTAAAAAGTATAATTCAAGATGCATGGAGCACTATATCATCTAAGTATGGTATTGCCTTGTATGATTATGCTTCCTTGTCTTTTAATCAAACAGCAAGAGAAGAGTTTTGGAAACTATGCGATAATAGACATACACAGGATATACATAAATTGATGGAATCATATGTGGAAACGATAAGTAATGTGAATTTTGATGAATACTTCAAAAAATATGTACAAATGGATGAACTATAATGAACCATATGTTAAAAACCGGCGTCCACCGTGGGACGCCGGTTTTATTTCAGTTCCTGCTCTAAGCCCCGGAACAGCTCCGAGTGAAAGAAGTCCTCAATCGAGATGCCCAGGCCGTCGCAGAGTTTTTTGATCGTCGATATGGTCACGCTGTGATTGCGGCCACTGACTATGTTGTTCACTGTGGACTGCGTCACTCCGCTCATGCTGCACAGCTTGTTGATGGAGATGTTCTCCTCGCGGCAGAGCTCCAGAATGCGCTCCTTTACCGCCTCTCCGATGTCCACGGGCATCACCTCGTTTCAAGACGATGATACCCGTTTGCTCTTGAAAAGATTAACCCTTTTGAGTTAAAATAACTCAAAAGGGTTGGTGAGGACGATGGACAAGAAATGTTGCTTCTTCATAGGACATCGAGACGCGTCACGCGAGATATATCCGGCGCTGCTTGCAGAAGTAGAGCGACACATCAGTGAGCTCGGTGTGACACAGTTCGTGGTAGGGCATTACGGTGGCTTTGATCACCTTGCTGCTGAGGCAGTCATAAAGGCGAAGACCATGCACAAGGGCATTGAACTCGTGCTCTTGTTGCCATATCATCCAGCAGAGAGGCCGATAAATAAGCTCGACGGCTTTGACTACACATATTATCCGTTCACAGATGAGACGATACCGCGCAGCCTGGCCATAGTCCGGGCCAACAGACTAATGGTCGAGCATGCCGACTACCTGATAGCCTACGTCTGGCACACGGCCAGCAACGCGGCGAACCTGCTGGAATACGCCCAGCGCAGAGCAGAGAAGGGCCTGCTGTCGATAACGTTATTGAAAAGGGGCTGACGCGCTATGCGTCAACCCCTCTTTTTGTCAATCGTCCAGCTCCAAGCTATGCGTGCCAGATACTCTACGCGGATAGTCGCTGATGGAGCTGTCGAGCGCTATCTCACCGTTGGTATAAGACAGATCATGTCTATATTAAACACATAGGATACTGGCTTTCTTATTTGTTTTGTTCTCCAGGTTTGTAAGCAAGGCGGGAGTGTATAGAATCGTGTTGTATTCTATATCACTATTGCAATAAACTGTTCTTATCTTTTACAATTTTCAATTACGACTAATTATTAATGGTAGGTTTGATAGTTAAGAGGCCATGCATCAAACCTGCCACAGTAGCGTTATATATGTATATTCCTATTCTACGATAGTGCTTAAACTTGTCATCCATATCAGGTGTTTGGCTTGACAGTAGCGGACCATGCCTTATAATGGAATTAAGACGATATGCGTCCAGCAATGTTTTAACACCAAAACAAGCACCGCGCTACCGTGAAAGCATTACCTGGTAACTGGTAAGTGCCTTTACACTCACAATTTCGGGTGAGTGCCCGGACACAAACATTGCTCGCTCGAGTGCAATTATTGGTTGCTTCCAAAGTTGAGAGAAAGAGAGGAAATAGAGTGGGTACCAAGCAATATCATTTTCAAAAGCTGACTCCGGTGTCGGATTCAAATATCGATGTATACAATTTTGCAATCGATTTCGCATTTTCCAACGGGGACATTAAAAATGTGGCTATAAGCGGTCCATATAGCGCGGGCAAAAGCAGCGTGCTTGAGACATATAAAAAGGAACATGTAAATAAAAGGTTTGTCCATATTTCTCTTGCTCATTTCAACCCAACTGGTTCAGACCTAGAACAAGCAGACGAAAAACAAGATGGGATAAATAGAGAAGCAATACTTGAGAGAAAGATTCTGAACCAGTTGCTCCACCAAGTGCCCGCAAGTAAAATACCACAGACTAAGTTCCAGGCAAAGAAGGGGATAAGTGGGTCTCAACTATTTTGGCTTACACTGTTTACCTTCCTGCTGCTGGGCAGCTTTGTGTATATGATTTTTTATAACAGCGCCTCCGGATTCGTATCGGACCTTCAAGATGACTTTTACTTGAAACCATTATTGACAGGATTATTCAGTAGGCAGTTTGCGGTTTATGTTGCTATCATATTTGTTATATGCATGGTAATGCTCATTAGATATTTGATACGGAGGAATAAGAATAACAACATTTTCAAAAAAATCAGCTTGCAGGGCAACGAGATTGAACTAGATAAAGAGCGCGATGATTCGTACTTTGACAAATATTTGAACGAAGTTCTTTATCTCTTCGAGAATGTAGATGCTGATGTGATAGTGTTCGAGGACATCGATAGGTTCAACTCGGTCAGCATATTTGAGCGGCTGCATGAAATTAATACTCTTGTTAATATCCAGCGCATAAAGAAAAATGACGAGGCTGAACCGTTGAGATTCTTCTATCTGATGCGCGACGATATTTTCACTAATAAAGATCGAACGAAGTTTTTTGACTTTATAATACCCGTTGTGCCCATCGTTGACAGCTCTAACTCGTATGACCAGTTTGTGAAGATGCTTAGAGATGGAGGTATAGAAAAGAGGTTTGATACCGGCTTCTTACAGAGTATTACTCTGTATTTGGACGATATGCGTATCCTAAAAAATGTTTATAATGAGTTTCTCGTTTATATTGATAGGATTGATGCCGACCAAAGCTTGACCGATCTGAATTGGGACAAGATGATGGCTATGATAGTTTACAAGAATCTGTTCCCTCACGATTTTAGCGAGCTGCAACTCGGGCGGGGATATGTACATACTTTATTTGAACAGAAGCCCGAGCTTGTGAGTCAACTTCCGCTTGTAATTAACGAAAGAAAAGCTGCTATTGAGGAACGAATTGAGCTAGCACGTAAGGAAGTTATGCAATCAAAAGAAGAAATTGAGATTGTTTTCATGCACTATATCTCTCTATTGCCTAAGAATGTTTATAATGGGCGTTTGACGAATCAAGGCGAAGCTAAAAATGCAGAACTACAATCACAAAGAAAAAAGAGACTAAAAGCTATAGAAGACAATACCGCTAGAAGAATAAGTGCTTTGGAAAGTGAACTTGATGCCGTAAATCGCGAGATTACATCTGCAAGTACAATGTCATTGAAAGAACTCATAAATTGTATAGGCAATGAAAATAGAGAACAGGCAAATAACATATTCGAAAATCTTTGTGTTACCCAAGGGGGTGTTGAGAAGGATTTCTCATCCGTAAAGATCAATGACTATTTTGACCTTTTAAAGTTCCTTATCCGCAATGGCTATATCGACGAGACTTACAACGACTATATGACATATTTCTATGCCGAAAGCTTTTGTGCCGGGGATAAGTCGTTTATAAGACGTATTACGGATCTCCGAGGCGCAGATTATAAGTATGTCATAAAAGAACCCGAAAAAGTTTTGCAATCCCCAATAATCAGGATTCAATACTTCTCTCAAGAAGAGATACTGAACTTTAGCTTGCTAGAATGCTTGCTCATTAGCAGGAAACACAATGATTACCTTAATGCGCTGATATCTCAACTTAGGGATACAAAGAACTTTGATTTTATTTCGCAGTTTATCAGCACCAAAAGGGCATATGTACAGTTTGTAGTAAAAATAAATGAGCTATGGCCTGAGTTCTTCTTCTCCGTCGAAAAAGATGGGAAAATACCAGCGGAACAGATTCGAGAGTTTACTATATGTACTCTTAGCGAGTGCGGCGAGTCTAATATCGAGTCAGTTAATATAGAAAACTGCTTCGCCAGGTATATATCCGAAGCATCTGATTATTTGAACATTGATAAGCCAGAAATCAAGAAAATTATTGCCGGCCTAAAACTTTTGAAAGTCTCATTTGTGTCGCTAGACTATGATAAGTCAAACAAGCAGTTATTTGATGAAGTTTATGAGGCTTCACTATACTCATTGACATTTGAGAATATAGCCTTAATGATAAGGGTAGAGTTTGGCATTAAGGACGAGTGCCAAATTGAGCACCGCAATTTCACGCTGATACATGAAAGAAAAAACTCGTCCCTGTCTGTTTATGTTTTGTCTAATTTTACTGAGTACATAGAACTGATGATCAAAAACTGCAAAGGCAGAATCGAGGACGAAGAGGAAGCAGCTCTTTTCATTCTCAACAGCGAAAGCATTGATGTCAATCATAAGATTGAGTACATTACTCTCCTAACCACACCTATTACAAGTATAACGGAGATTACAAACACAGAGCTGTGGCCACAATTGCTTGGACGCGGGGTGGTTAAATTCTCCACTGGCAATCTGATAGCTTATTTCTTGAAACATGGCCTGGATGAACCTCTAGTGCAGTATATTAACAGATCGCCAACTGATGCTTCATTTTCTGGCATACTAGATGATGCCAATGACAGTGATGTGTCTAAGTTGTTCAAAAAAGTCGTATTGTGCAATGAGTTAGATAACCAGAAGTACAAAACGCTTGTTAACGATTTGAAACTGAGCTTTCGTGAATTTTCTGCAGATGGTATTTCCCCGGACAAACTTAGCATTCTTATTGATGACGGTTTGATCAAGATGGATTCCGAGGGACTTAAGTTTATTCGCGAAAAGTATCCTTTCATTCTCAAGAGATTCGTATTGCATGATTTTGAGGGTTATTTGAGGCTGCTTGGCGAGGGATATTTCATGCGTGATGAGGCCATCGAGTTTCTTGATTCTGAAATTGGTGACGAAAAAAGCATCCTAATACTGAAAACATCACGCGACCTGATATCAGTTGTTGGCAAGAATTACTCAGATGAGCTGACTTCGTGGATCTTAAGCAACAGGCTTGAACAGAATGACAAACCGAAGCTTTACGAACAATATGGAGACTATGGCGAAAAGACAAAGTCTGCTATTCAGGAAATTGCTATTAAAAACATAGATACTATCATTACGAGGAAAACTCACCTGCATAGAGCACTTATGTCTTACCTGCTTACATCGGCAGAATTGACTTGGGAGAAGAAAATCAGTCTTTTTACTGCCTTGATCTCAAATGCCAACAAATCAGAAGAGGTGCAAGCACATTTGGCAGAATTGGGCTATACATCACTATCTACGATATTGTTTCCGAGAAGCAGAGAAAGGCGTTATGATATTGACCCGGAACTGGATAAAATACTGTATGCACTTAAAGCGGCTGGGTGGATAGATTACAGCGTATCTGAAAAGGAGAATAAATATATCGTAAAGCCCAGCAAATCCAAGAAAGACTGATGGCCGTAATAAGAAAGAGCTGCTGAAACCGATGACTTAAGCGAGTGATATTCTAAACATACCTGGTATAGGGCTCGTGAAACATGAGCCCTCTCGCAATAAAAAAGGTCGCGCACGGCGACCTTTTCCCCGTTTACTTTCAGCCTACATCCAACCCGTGCGTTCCTGCGGATTCTTGCAGGTACTGTTCCAGTGTTCCGTCGAGCACTATTTGCGCATACTCGAGTGGAGCGTTGTAGATGAGCCAGTCCATTTCTGCTCTCATGGCGATAGTGGTATCGAAGCTGCCCTCGATTCCGGGAGTGTAGATGCTGAGAACCTCGCCGTCAGCATATCGCAGCTCGACGCAGGCGGTGTCGATGTTGAATTTGCATGATAGAAGCTCTGACATAAGCATACTCCTTTGCGCTTTATAGTTGGGAATAGTGGTTCAAATGGAATTATAAGGTTGAGGCGAACTAAAAAAGCATAATACCCGCTGGCTACATATTGGCTACAAAAATCCCGTGGACTATCAAAAATGTCTGCATTAGCTGGATTATCAGGTCAAAAATCGCACAAAAAGCGCACAAAATCACTGCAAAACACACTCTGAGACTCGAATGGGAATGATTCGAGAGGCTTGGAAAAGCCCGTGATTACTGGGTTTTTCAAGACTTGATGCCCTCTGTGGCAACGATTTGGCAACATTTTTTCATTATTCAAAAAAAGAGAGCTAACTGATTTTGATTAGTCAGTTAGCTCTCTTTTTCTTTTTATT
>ERZ809224.1435-NODE-1435-length-17367-cov-24.683457_pt1 | contig 17367 bp, 14 predicted proteins | sample MGYA00520513_ERZ809224 | MGnify/ENA primary metagenome ERZ809224 (study PRJEB31576, sample SAMEA3212658) | Homo sapiens | biome: human-gut; feature: human gut; material: fecal | place: Sweden | collected 2012 ... | reverse complement strand
TTATTTGGCACCTATTGTATAATGCGGATTTTGGTATTTATGCGGTGTTGCCTTAGAAAAGATTTTAATTGCCCGAAGGGCATGGAGTTCATATGAGACTTGTTTTGTGATTTCTTTCCTTATAAATCACAAAACAGGCAGCGCCATCAGGCGATGCCTTCCTGATTAAAATTAAGATTTTAATCAGGAAATAGTATGATACCCTATCGCACAGGAATGATATCTTTCCAATATTACAGCCCACCGGCCATTTGACCGGTGGGCTGTACCACTTTATTTCGTTAATTCTCCGGCCGGTGTTCTGCCGCCCCTTCGGGGTGCTCCTCAATACTACCCCGGTACCGGCTGCGCGTTTTCCATTGCATCTGCATCAACGGAAGGGGCATCCGCCCACATGGACCGATCTACAGGATCTCGCTACGTCGGACTTCTCTGCCGAGCTCGCTGGAGCGATAGAACATTTCCAGTGTGGCCGCGGTATTTATGACCTGCTGGGGGGTAATCATCAGGGATTCTGTGCCGTTCAGGACCCCAATCACATGACGGATCAGGTAATAATGCCCGGCAAACGGCCTGTCATCGTACTCGCCCAGACCGAACAGCCGGGGGCTGAAATCCGTCTGATTCTCGCCGAGCGTCCCGTAGAGCTTCAGCTCCGGCAGGGTGAGACCGGATTTGTCACCGAGGATCATCATGTTGTTTCGGTCGGAAAGATTGGCTGCCCACGCCACCTTGAAATTCAGGCTGATGCCCGCATCCGTGCGGAGGCTTCCGGAGGCGAACTCTTCGACATCGCATTCATCCGGATCGAATCTGCGCGCGGTATGTACGCCGCTGAATGCGCCGCTTTCTTTCAGGTCGTAGATAACGCCCCGCTCGGAATGGATGATCCGGTCGCTGGTAAAGCCGCTGACCGCTGAGACCTGCGGAGATCCCAGCATCCAGAGCATCGCGTCCAGCGCATGGATGCCGATGTCGGCCAACGCGCCGCCGCCGCTGGCGGCTTTCCGGTGGAAGGTGCCCCATGAGGGGACCCCTCTGCGCCGGATTCGGTCAATTTCCGCGTAGTAAATATTTCCAAGAACCCCGTCCGCAATGTAATCCCGCGCGGCAAAGTAGGCGCGCTGGAAGCGGGACGTCTGGCACACCACCAGCTGCTTGCCCAGCTTTTCGGCCAGTGCGTAAAGCCCGACTGTATCGGCGTAATGCAGGGTCAGCGGTTTTTCGCAGATCACATTCGCGCCGGCCTTCAACGCCTGCGCAACCAGTCCCTTGTGCGTGGAATTGGGCGTGCAGACGGATACCAGATCGGGATGGACTTCCTCCAGCATAGCCGCCACATCAGAGTACCAGCGGGGAATATCATGACGCAGGGCAGTGTCCCTTGCGGCGGACGCGTTCAGGTCACACACGGCCTCCAGACTGACGTCCTGCGAAAACGCCTTGTACGCGGGAATATGCCCGGAATTTGCGATCATTCCGGCGCTGATAACAGCGGCTTTCAGTTTCTGTGTTCCCATAAATATCCTCCCTGTGTGCGCCTTTTCATGTTTGTCAAGGCTATCTTTTGCTTTTTTCCGGCCTCTTTCCCGGAATTTTATAATCTTGCATTCTATTTGAGAATTTGGTATACTTTTGCAATACCAGTCAGAAGGACGGTGATCACCATATGTCTGTGCCTGAGCCTGTCATCCTCTGTGACCCCTTTTACCATTCATCCAACTGGTTTCAGGAGATCATTGCCGGATTCCGGGACGCCGCGGCAAAAGACCGGAACAATTCTCCAATCCATATCCACAGCATGGGCACCATCGGCCAGCTGCGGCTGGAGCCGGGCATTCCGGTCATCGTGACGAACAGCTCCCTGAAAAATCTTACTTCCGCGGTTCAGCAGCTGCGGCAGGCGGGAATCCCGGTTATTCTTTCCGGCGTGGACGGCGCCCACTTTGGCTCCGACATCTGCTCCGTGGCGTCGGATTCGGCGCTGGCCATGACCCAGATGGTAAGGTATCTGCTGTCCTATGACCGGAAGCGGATCGCTCTGGCAGGGTTCTGGTCCTCGTCCAGAAACGATATGGCGTTTCTGGATGCGGCCGTCGCCGCCGCGGACCGCTTCGGGTATCCGATTTCCCCGCAGAGTATTTTCCTCTGGGAAAACCAGCTGGATGAAAGCCTGAACGCGTTCTTTCAGTGTTCATATTCCGAAGAATGTGAAGATGGATGGCAGCTATACCGGGACTGGATCCGGATATTGGCTGTTTCACCATTGCAATAAATTGCAGGAAGTGACAGTAGATTGTGACTACGTTGGGCCGTATGCCTTTGAAAGCTGTTATTCTTTGCAGGATGTAACCTTTACAAATAGGGACACGCAATTCTACTTTTTGGAGCATGATTCTTGCCACCCATTTAATGCGAATGGTTCCAGCGTCATGCAGTTAACCGTACATGGATACCTTTGCTCTAAAGCAAGCGCGCTTGTCGAAAAAACAAAATCTGAGCCTGGCAGAAATATTAAACTCACATTTTCCAGGATTGAAGGAGATACGACAGAACACACAGAGCAGATTGTACCGGCGGTGGCTGCAACCTGTTCTAGCACCGGCCTGACAGAAGGAAAGATTTGTTCCGTCTGCGGGACAGTTTTGGTGAGACAGACTGTCGTAGCTTCCCCAAAGCATAAGCAGGGAACGCAGGCAACGACGGTCAGGGCAGAGGCTGTCCCCGCGCTGGGACACACCGAAGTGACCGACCAGCGGGTAGAGCCTACCTGCACCAAGACCGGCCTGACGGAAGGAACGCACTGCTCCGTCTGCGGTGAGGTGCTGACCGCGCAGAAGGAGATTCCCGCCAAGGGGCACAGCGAGGTCATCGACGAGGGAACGGAACCCACCTGCACCAAGCCCGGTCTGACGGAAGGGAAGCACTGCTCTGTCTGCAATGAGGTGCTGGTTGCGCAGAAAGAAATTCCTGCCAATGGACACACCGAAGTGATTAACGAAGGGGTGAAACCCACCTGTACTAAGCCCGGCCTGACGGAAGGGAAACACTGCTCTGTCTGCAATGAAGTCCTGACAGCACAGAAAGAAATTCCTGCTAATGGACATACAGAGGTCATAGATGAGCGAGTGGAGCCTACCTGCACAAAGGCTGGCCTGACCGAGGGCAAGCACTGCTCCGCTTGCAGCGAAGTGCTGACCGCGCAGGAAGAAATCCCCGCTCTTGGACACACCGAAGTGACCGACCAGCGGGTAGAGCCTACCTGCACCAAGACCGGCCTGACGGAAGGAACGCACTGCTCCGTCTGCGGTGAGGTGCTGACCGCGCAGAAGGAGATTCCCGCCAAGGGGCACAGCGAGGTCATCGACGAGGGAACGGAACCCACCTGCACCAAGCCCGGTCTGACCGAGGGCAAGCACTGCTCCGTCTGCAATGAAGTCCTGACTGCGCAGGAGGAAATTCCCGCGAAGGGTCACGACGTGGAAAAGGTCGAGGCCAAAGACGCGACCTGCACGGAAGACGGCAACAATGACTATTATGTGTGCCGTGTCTGCGGCGAGGCCTTCAAGGACGAAAAGTGCGAGCAGGCAACCACCGTGGAAGCGGAGACCCTGTCCGCGCTCGGCCATGAAATTACCAAAGTAGAAGCGGCGGAACCCACATGGGAAGCCGCCGGAAATATCGAGTATTACATCTGCTCCCGCTGCGAGAAGCTCTTTAAGGACGCGCTGGGCACGGAGGAGACCACGCTGGAAAAGGTCACTCTGCCTGCAATACCCTATGTGAGCGAGATCGACCTGGCCCGGGACGGCGAGCTGCTCCCGGACGCCATGGAAGTGGAGTGCGGGGCAGGCGACACCATGACCCTTGCGGCGATGGTCTGGCCTGTGGGGGCGGAGACGACGGTAAGATGGTCTTCCAGCACCCCGGCGGTCGCGCGGGTAGATCAGGATGGCGTCGTCACCCTGCTGACCTCCGGAACGACTGTCATCAAGGCCGCCGCCACGGACGGCAGTAAAGTGACCGCACAGGTGACCTTGAATGTAATTGTCCGGGATTACGCGCCCCGGCTGGGGGCTTCCACGCTGACCCTGAATTCCGTCTCCTGCGCGGGCGTGAGCGTTGATCTGGTGGAAAGCTACGGCAACCAGATCCTGAGTGTCAGTGTGGACGATGAGCGGTTCGACGTGGAGTATGCGGACAGTCTGCTGACCCTGACCTCCAGAGAAGCCGTCGCCAGAGGCACCTACCGGATGACGCTGGAGGCCGTCTGCGGCAATGGCCGAACCTATACCTACCCGATTGCCGTGAGAGCTTCCCAGACGCTGCCCAGACTGACCGTACGGCAGAGCCAGCGGTTCAACCTGTTCTACCGTGACAGCCAGGCGGCCCTGACCATCACCGGCGGGGAAGTCGAAAGCGCGGAGCTCACCGGAAACAGCGATTTCGTGCTGGAGAATGAGGACGGCGAGTGGGTCATCCGCTACGCTGACCCGGAGAACGCTCCTGCCAAGCCCAGCACCAGAGCGACCCTGAGCGTCTCCTTCGCGGGCTATAACATCCCGGTGACCAGGGCGCTGACCATCGGCACCGTAAACACCGCGCCGAAGCTTAAGCGGAACCCCACTTCCAGCACGCTGAATACCGCACTGAATTCGGACTGGTCCGTGGAGACGGTCCTGTCGGGCGCGGACGGCGAGAGCCTTTACGCCTATACAGACACCCCGGGCGTGGATGTGGCGCTGAGCGGAAACGTCCTGACCCTGACGCTGACCGAGGCGAAGAACGTGTCGGCCAATGTCTACGTGCAGGACGACAACTGGACGAAGCCCGTCAAGCTCACCCACAGAGTTACCGTCACCAACAGACTGCCCACCCTCAGAGCGGCGGCCGGCACGCTGAAGCTGAACAGCCGGTTCCCCTCCGAGACGGCTTCCACCGGCATGATCCTCTCCCAGGGCAATGTTTCCCTGACCGATGTGGAGCTGACTCCCGCGGCAAGGGAGGGTACCGCCGCCCGGGCGGAGTCCGACAAGCTGAATGTGTACTATGACGCGGATTCCGGAGAAATCGTTGCGGAAATCGCGGATTCCGGCATCAAAAACGGGACTTATTCCTTCGCCTGCACCGGCATTCTGGAAAGTGGCACGGAAATCTCCGGAGGCACGGTGCGTGTCACCGTATCCAACACGCTGCCCAGAGCAAGGCTGTCCGCCGCCATGGTGCGGCTGAACCGGCGGCTGGCAGGGGAGGAGAGTATTGCCGTGAAGGTGACCCTGACCGGCGGCGATGGGTATGCCATTGAGGGCTTCGAGGAACTGCCCGACTGTCTGGACTACGCCGACGGCTTCCTGACGGCGACCATCCCCAATGCAGACTTTACCGGCGGCAGCTATGTGCTGAACGCCATCGTCAGCCGGAACGGGGAAACGGCAACGCTGCCCGCAGGGGTAATCCTGAGGGTGCAGGTTTACGACAGAGCGCCCTCCTTCCGGCTGACTGCCAAGGGAAAGCTGGATGTGCTGAACCCAGTGAGTGAGATTATCTACACGCCCAGGCTGACCAACGCGCAGGGCACCGTTACGGATATCCGGCTGAAAGGCGCGGACGCGGAGCTGTTCGCGGCTGAGGTGGTTGACGGCGTTGTGCACCTGACCATGGCAAAGGGCTGCACGTATTCCACCAGAACGACCTACAAGGTGATCCCGGTTCTGACCTTCTGCGGTCAGGAGGTCACAGGCAGCACCCTGAGCATCCGGGTTACGCAGAGCACGGTGAAATTGGCGAAGCTCTCGAACCGGACGGTGTATCAGTCCCAGACCGCGCCGCTGGTGCAGGTGCTGAGCATCACCAGCCCGGCGACGGCAGAATTCGGAGAGATCACCCTGAATTCCAGAAGCACCGCCGCTCTCCGGAACGCGGTGGAAGCTGCCGGAGGGATAGAAGTCAGCGGGGGAGTTGTCAGATTCCCGGCGAAGGCGTTCGCTTCCCTGAAACCCGGCAGGTACACGGTGATTCTGGACGTTACTCCGGAAAAAGCCGCCGCAGACGCAAAACCCATTCAGGCCAGATTCACGCTGACCGTTCAGAAATAACGAAAACCTCCCGGGGCAGTTTTGTGGCTGCCCCGGGAGAGATTTTTGCCCCCCAAAAAACACCAGCACGATACATCTGCCTGCTTTCCCTTGACGGATGCACCGTGCCGGTGGCTTTGATTCATACTAATACTAAAACCTAATTAAACGCTTTAATACTATTTCCTGATTAAAATCTTTGATTTTAATCAGGAAATAGTATCAGGCACTTCCAGTGTTCCCGATTTGTGCCATGCAGCTCCATCGCAGCACATCAGAATGGTATCCAGCGGAAATTGTTTGGATAATTCCCGCAGAAACAGATTCATACACGCAGTATTGCAATAGGGCATGACAAGAAAACAGGAATCCCCAGTCAGCGGCTCGACCGCACCATAGGCATACCGGTATTCCCGAATATGGTGACATGGAACGCTGGGTTGGATGCCTTTTTCGCACCAGCAGTACTTGGGATGGTTGATGCGGCCGAAGCCTGCCTCATCCTGGAACATAAGGCGCACTTTTCCACACCCCCTGTGGAGATTTTAGTATCAACGCCTTTTGTGTCCATGAATAGGATTCAGAAAATACTCAAAATGGTTTTTTGTAATTTCCCCTGATTGCCTTTACTTTTCTCCCTTTTTACAGTATAATTAAGGCAACACCGCACGAATGCGTCTGCGGGTCACAGCGAGTCTTTTGCACCAGCTCCGCAGTTACAAAGCTGGGAAATACATACAGTATTCCTCCGGCTTTGTAACTTTGATCTGGCACAAAATCTTCTGCTATGCCTCCTTGCCGATTTATGCGGTGTTGCCCTAATTGCTTGATCAAACTTAACCACCGGCTGTGCCGGCGGCAAAAATTAGCATCCGGCGAGGAGTAAAGCAGGCAAGAAAAAATTCGTTAATGGGCAAGCTTTTCCGCTTCCGCCGCAAAGACCATATGGAATGATTTTGGAGGTACTCATGAAAGAATTCGTCCGTGTCCTGAAATTCACCTTTTTCTCCATCAGCGCCGGTCTCATCGAAATGGGAAGCTTCGCCCTGCTGAATGAATTTACCCATTTCCCATACTGGCCCTGCTACCTGATTGCCCTGTGCCTGAGCGTACTCTGGAACTTTACCCTGAACCGGAAATTTACCTTCCAATCCGCCGCCAACGTGCCCGTAGCCATGGCAAAGGTTGCCGCCTATTATGCGGTCTTCACGCCGCTGTCCACCCTTCTGGGCAATTATCTGGCCGGCAGTCTGGCGTGGAACGAATACCTGGTAACAATTGTGAATATGCTGCTGAATTTCTCCACGGAGTTTCTCTATCAGCGGTTTTTCGTCTTCGGCAAGTCCCTGGACAGTGCGAAGCAGGCGTAAATGCAAAAGCGAAAAAGCAATGTCACGCAGACTGAATAATCCAGCAAAAAGCAGGACACAAAAGTGTGTCCTGCTTTGTTCGTTCAGTTCATTGTACCCTCGGAGCGGGCGAACAGGTCGCCGATCCGCTCTCTGAGGGCATTTGCTTCCGGGGTGTCCGACGCGCCGTAGGCGTCGATCCAGTCCGCCGACGCCTGCTGGGCGTACTTCATGGCGGCAAGGTCGCAGCCCAGGTCCGCCACCCGGAATGCGGGCAGGCCGGACTGCCGGGAGCCGAAGAAATCTCCGGGGCCCCGCAGGCGCAGGTCTTCCTCAGCAATCTTGAAGCCATCGGTGGTTTTACACAGGGCTTTCAGGCGCTGGAGCGTCTCCGGGTTGCGGTTGTGGGTGGTGAGGATGCAGTAGCTTTTTGCCTTGCCCCGGCCTACCCGGCCGCGGAGCTGGTGCAGCTGGCTCAGACCGAACCGGTCGGCGTCCTCAATGACCATCAGCGTGGCGTTGGGAACGTCCACGCCTACCTCGATGACCGTGGTCGCCACCATGACATCCGCTTCCCCACGGGCGAAGGACGCCATGGCCGCTTCCTTCTCCGCGCCCTTCATCTGTCCGTGGAGCAGGGCGATGCGCAGGTCGGGGAAAACCGTCTGCTGCAAGGTCTCCGCCCAGACGGAGGCGGCCTTGATGCCTAGCTCCTCGTTTTCTTCCACCGCCGGGCAGACCACGAAGCACTGATGTCCCTCCGCCACCTGCTTCCGGATAAAGGCGTTGATCCGGGGACGGTAGCTCTCCCCCACCAGAAAGGTGTCCACCGGCTCCCGTCCCGGGGGCAGCTCGTCCAGAATGGATACATCCAGATCGCCGTAGAGGATCAGCGCCAGCGTCCGGGGGATAGGCGTCGCCGACATCACCAGCAGGTGGGGGTCCTCCCCCTTGGCGGAAAGACGGCTGCGCTGTCCCACGCCGAAGCGGTGCTGTTCGTCGGTGATGACCAGTCCCAGATTGTCAAACCGGGTAGACTCCGACAGCAGCGCGTGGGTGCCGATCACCACTTGAACTTCCCCGGCGGCGATGCGCTCCCGCACGTCCTTCTTCTGCTTCGCGGTCTGGGAGCCGGTGAGCAGCGCCACGGATACCCCCAGAGGGACGAACAGGGCGCTCAGAGAGGCGAAATGCTGCTCGGCAAGGATCTCCGTCGGCGCCATCAAAGCGGTCTGAGCGCCATTTCTCGCGGCGCAGTAGGCGGCGGCCGCCGCCACCATGGTCTTGCCGCTGCCCACGTCTCCCTGCACCAGCCGGTTCATGGGAATGCCCCGACGGAAATCCGCCAGAATTTCCCCCACCGCCCGGCTCTGGGCACCGGTGAGGGTAAAGGGCAGGCTGTCATAAAAGGGCGCCATGTCGAAATCCGTATAGGGTTCCGTCTTTTTTTCCTTCCGGGCGGCGCGCATCAGGGCGAGTCCCGCGGAGAATACGAAGAATTCCTCGAAGATCATCCGCTTTTTCGCCAGCTCCGCCTCCGCCATGGAATTCGGCTCGTGGATGGCAAAATATGCCCGCTCGGCAGGCAGAATGCCGTATTTCTCCCGCACCTCGGCGGGCAGTATCTCCTCCGGCGGGTCGCACACCGCCAGCGCCTGCTGCACCAGCCGGAGCAGCGCCGCGTTGGTCAGTCCCGCGGTCAGGGGATAAATGGGCAGAATGCGCCGGGTGGTCACGGGCTGGGACTCCGGCGCCTCGAACACGGGGTTCGTCATGCTGTAGCCGATGAAATCCCCGCTCACCGCGCCGTAGAAAATGTACTCCCGGCCATATTCCAGCTGCTGGGCGGCGAAGCGGCTGTTGAAAAACGTCACGTTCAGCCGCCCGGTGGAATCCGCCACCTGCACCTTGGTCAGGTCCAGCCCCTTGCGGATGTGGCTGGTGCGGGGAGTGTTCATCACCATGGCGCGAAAACAGGCGGGGACATCCGGCTCCAGCTTTTCGATGGGAACCAGCTTCGTCCGGTCCTCGTACCCTCTGGGGAAATGGCAGATGAGATCCCGGAGGGTGAAAATATTCAGCTGGGCAAGCTGCTTTGCCCGCACCTCCCCCACGCCCTTGAGCATTGTGATGGGGTCAGACAGTTTTGCCATGGTTACACCTCCCGGGAAAATCTATACTATACATTACGGGCGGTTCTGAACAGATCGGCGATTTGTTCAGAGTTTCCCCTTACAAAATGAAAAAACTCCCTCCAAGCACTGCTCAGAAGGAGATATTTTCAGAGAAATCAGGCCAGCTTGTTCAGCTTCAGAGTCATGCTGCTCTTCTTCCGGGCAGCGTTGTTCTTGTGCAGGAGACCCTTGTTGACAGCCTGATCGACGGCCTTGACGGCGGTCTTGTAAGCAGCGTCGGCGGCAGCCTTGTCACCGGACACCAGGGCGGCGTCGAACTTCTTCAGGTTGGTCTTCAGCTCGGACTTGTCAGCCTTGTTCTTCTCGTAAGCGATCTTGGAAGAAATGACATCCTTCTTAGAGGACTTGATATTGGGCATGGATTCCACCTCCTTCTGTTCGTTTTCCATACAGATACGCATTATAACGCCTTGACGCGATAAAATCAACCCTTTTTTCAAAATTTTTTGCCGTTCCGGGCGTAAGAAGCTTCTCCCCGGCCATCCAGCCCCGGTGGGCGGACGCCGGGGCCTGCGCGGAGAATTGTCAAGCCCTAATTTTTGCACAAAAAAATGTTCATGGTAAAATCCACGACCCGCGGAAAAGTGGAAAATCCGTCGAAGCGTGTCGGATCTTTTTATGTGAACCAAAACTGCATATCCACAGCATGCCCCGCCTGTGGAAAACCCCTGTGGAAAAACCTGTGGAGATTGTGGAAAACTCTGAGTTATCAACAGGATTTTTTGCTCTTTTCTTTTTTTGCTTTTCTTGTGGAAAAGTCTGCATATATCCATGCATATTCCGTTCTCCGCCCAAAAACGGAACGTGTTACGTCACCGTCGGAAGGAAGCCGTTACCGGAAAAACATCGGGGAAAAGTTGTCTTCCTGTAAAAAAATGCTGTCGAAAGCCATTGGCGCTTTCTCTCAACTGTGAAAAATTTGTGAAAAACCGCCAAAGAATGATTTGGCGCTTCCGGGGAATACTGGAGAGGAACGGGAATGGAAGCTCCATTTCCCAGTATCACCACACAGGAGGCTGCCATGCAGGGAAAAGTAGAGATATGCGGCGTCAACACATCGAGACTTCACGTTTTATCTCAGGTGGAAATGGACGCCCTGCTCCGCCGGGCGCAGGCGGGCGACGAAGACGCCCGGGAAAAACTCATTGAAGGAAATCTGCGGCTGGTTCTCAGTGTCATACAGCGCTTTGACAAGCGGGGCGAAAACCCCGACGATCTGTTTCAGGTGGGGTGCATCGGCCTTATCAAGGCCATCTCCAATTTTGACCCGGACAAGCAGGTGCGCTTTTCCACCTACGGCGTTCCCATGATCGCAGGAGAGGTGCGGCGGTACCTGCGGGACAACAGTGTCATCCGGGTCTCCCGTTCCATCCGGGATGTGGCCTACCGGGTGCTTCAGTGTAAGGAAGCCCTGATCACCCGCCTGGGGCGAGAGCCGACGCTGGAGGAAATTTCCAAGGAGCTGGAAATCCCTCTGGAGGAGGTCAGCCGGGCGCTGGATGCAGTGTGCGCCCCTGCGAGTCTGTATGACCCGGTCTATTCCGACGGCGGCGACCCGCTGACGGTGATGGATCAGGTGCGGGACACCAAAAACACCGAGGACGGCTGGATGGAGCATATCACCCTGCAAAACGCCTTCCGCGCCCTGAACGACCGGGAAAAGCAGATTCTCTCTCTGCGGTTTTACGACGGGAAGACCCAGATGGAGGTGGCCTCCGCTCTGGGTATCTCCCAGGCGCAGGTATCCCGGCTGGAAAAGGGCGCCATTGGCGCCATGCGCAAATCCGTCAGCGTTTCGTAGAACAGTCATACTCCTTCTTTCTGGTGCATAGGCTTTTCCAGAGGAGGGTGGGATTATGTCAATGCGATTCACCCAGCTGCAATGCAAGGAAGTCATCTGCGTCAGCGACGGGCGACGGCTGGGATTTGTTACGGATGTGCAGGTGGAAATTCCCAGCGGGAACGTCTGCGCCATCGTCGTCCCATGCCCCGCGCGGTTTCCGGGGGGCTTCGGGCGGCGGGACGATTTTATCATTCCCTGGAACTGCATCAAGCGCATCGGCCCGGACATCGTGCTGGTGGAGGCGAAGCCCGACGACTGCCGGGTGCCGAGAGGAAAGCCGGGGCTGCCAAGATAGCGCAGCCCCGGCGCAATTCTTTTCCCCGCGCCGGAATTTTTTTGCGTTTTTTGGGAAATAATGCTTGCAATTACGCGTTCCATCCTATATAATGACTCAGCATGGGCTTTGACCCGTGACATTTCAAAACCACACACCCGGGGATCGGTCGCCCCCGTGTCCGGAAGGACGGGCTGCCGGGATGATCGGGGTGGAGGAAAAACAAAAGGAGAAATTGTAAAATGGCTGTCGTATCTATGAAGCAACTGCTGGAGGCCGGTGTGCACTTCGGTCACCAGACCCGCCGCTGGAACCCCAAAATGGCGCCCTACATCTACACCGAGCGCAACGGGATCTACATCATCGACCTGCAGAAGACCGTAAAGAAGCTGGAAGAGGCTTACTCCTTCGTCCGTGACCTGTCCGCCAACGGCGGCAACGTGCTGTTCGTCGGCACCAAGAAGCAGGCGCAGGATGCCATCAAGGAAGAGGCCACCCGCTGCGGCGGTTACTACGTCAACGCCCGCTGGCTGGGCGGTATGCTGACCAACTTCCGCACCATGCGTACCCGTATCGACCGTCTGGCACAGCTGCGCAAGATGGAAGAGGACGGCACCTTCGCCATGCTGCCCAAGAAGGAAGTCATCAAGCATCAGGCCGAGATCGAGAAGCTGGAGAAGTATCTGGGCGGCGTGAAGGAAATGAAGAAGCTGCCCGCCGCGCTGTTCATTGTTGACCCCCGCAAGGAGCGCAACGCCATCGCCGAGGCCCGCAAGCTGAACATCCCCATCGTGGCCATCGTGGACACCAACTGCGATCCCGATGAGATCGATTACGTCATTCCCGGCAACGATGACGCCATCCGCGCCATCCGTCTGATCGCCTCCGCCATGGCCAGCGCCGCCATCGAGGGCCGTCAGGGTGAGGACGCCGCCGAGGCTCCTGCCGAAGCGCCCGCCGAGACCGCCGCTGAATAAATAAGCACTTAGGAGGATACGAAAATGGCTTTTACCGCACTGGACGTTAAGAAGCTCCGTGAAATGACCAACGTCGGCATGATGGACTGCAAGAAGGCTCTTCAGGCCACCGACGGTGATATGGACGCCGCCGTGGACTGGCTGCGTGAGAAGGGCCTTGCCAAGGCCGCCAAGAAGGCCGACCGCGTCGCCGCCGAGGGCGTTGCCTATGCTGCCGTCGTAAACGGCATCGGCGTCGTCATCGAGGTCAACTCCGAGACCGACTTTGCCGCCAAGACCGACGCTTTTATGGATCTGGTAAAGAATCTGGCTACCGTCGTCGCCACCGAGAACCCCGCTGATGTGGACGCTCTCAAGGCCTGCAAATATCCGGGCTCCAACCTGACCGTCACCGAGATCATGCAGGAGAAGGTCATGTCCATCGGCGAGAACATGCAGATCCGCCGCTTCGCCCGTTTTGCCGACAACACCTCCGTTGCCTACGTTCACGCGGGCGGCACCCACGGCGTTCTGGTGAATCTGGCCGTGGAGGGCGGCATTGACGCCACCGAGATCGGCAAGAACGTCGCCATGCAGATCGCTGCTATGAGCCCCAAGTACTGGGACAAGTCTCAGGTGCCGCAGGCCGACGTGGACAAGGAGCTGGCCGTGCAGGTCGCTCTGATGGACAACGACCCCAAGATGGCTTCCAAGCCCGCCGCTGTGAAGGAAAAGATCGCTGCCGGCAAGATGGCCGCTTTCTACAAGGAGAGCTGCCTGCTGCAGCAGGAATTCGTCCGCTCCGACCTCTATAAGGGCGATGTGGCCGGCTACATTGCCGACGCCGCCAAGAAGCTGGGCGGCAAGGTCACCTTCGTTGACGCCGTTCACTACATCAAGGGTGAGGGCATCGAGAAGAAGGCTGACGACTTCGCCGCTGAAGTCGCCGCACAGATCGCCGGTGCTCAGAAGTAATTCCAATTAGCAACAAAACCTCCCTGACCAAACGGTCAGGGAGGTTTTCTGCGTCTATTTCACCAAAGGCTCCGCAATCAGGAAATAGTATCAAAAGTAGTCGGCAATCATCAGGGGCTTGCGGAAGAACACCTGATTCAGGCAGGGATTCTCCCGTTTGACTTCCAGTCCCGGAAGTGCCCCACGGGCTTCCGCAAAGTCCCAGACGCCCGCGATCAGCGCCGAGAAGGTGGGGACGGTCATCACTGTGTCGGCCTCTCCGCCCCGCGTTACGCTCGCTGCTCTGCCGTCTGCGAATGTGACGGCAAAGCTGTCGTTGTTTTCCGGGATCTGGCTGTCCTGAACTGCCACACAGACGCTGCCGCTGCCGATGTACCGCGCCTTTTCCAGCACGGACTTCACATTCACGGCGCGAATCATGCCCGCGCTCTGCACGCTCCAGCTGACCGCACCCAGCGACCACTCCGGCATAAAATACTGCATGGCCGGGGCGGCAGGCGTGGAGAATTTCACAAACCGGTGGTCGGAGGACAGGCTCTTATATAGCCGCATCAGCTCATCGAAGCCGCCCTTGTCCGCGAAGCAGAACCGGCTGCAAACCAGATTCCGCCCGTCCGGCTCGTTGGCAAGCCGGAACGTCGTGTAGGCGTTGGGCTTCCCGGCGGCGTCGAAGCAGACGTAGGTGAAGTCCTGCTTCACCGCGGGGTCACACTTCCGCGTCCAGCCGTAGTCCTCATCGCCGTGCAGTACCATCATATTATAGTGGGACTCCCAGATGGCGTCCAGCGCGCGGATCTCGGCGGTCATGGGGCAGCCTTTTTCCGCAAGGCGGAAGCTGCCGCCATCCTTCGGCGGGTTCAGCAGGGACAGGTCCACCGTCCAGCCGTATTTCTGCACGCAGTTTTCGTAGCCGAATTTCCGGTAGTAGGCGGTGGAGAAGGGGTAAAGATAGGAAAAATCATACCCGGAACCGTACATATCCGGCAGCGCTTCCCGGAAGCACGCCCGGATGCCGCCCCGGCGGCGGTACTGGGGCAGGGTCGCGACGCCCCCGATGCCTCCCATTTTGCAGGGGCTGCCGTCAAACTGCACGGTAAAATCGGAGACGGTGAAGGTACTCATCATTTCCCCGTCCTCGTCGAAGGCCGCCCAGTGGGTGGCGTCGTCCTTCTCCGGGTCGGCGGGACAGTTGGTGTAGGGCATTTCAAAGCAGATGGCGAACAGCTCGTTGACTCTCCGGGCTTCCTCCAAAGCGGTTTTCCGCACGATCATTTTTCTTCCTCATCAGGCTCCATGTAGGGAGCAAATACTTTTTTCAGCAGGCGGGTGTTGATGTAAGCCGCGGCGGCAAAATAGACGACTACCCAGATAAAGCCCACCTGTAAGAACATATACAGGTTCGTCAGCAGCAGCGCCCACGGAAACACGTTGATCACCACGATCAGTGCCGTCCGGGGCAGGTACGCCACGCTGAAGATCAGCGCGTTTTTCAGGACGGACTTGGTATCGTTCCGGAACTGGCTTATCAGCGGGAAGGCATAGCTCACCATCATCAGCACGACCACCAGAAACAGCACGAACAGGAAAAACAGATAGTGCATCCAGCCGCCGGTGCCGAGGAACAGGACGATATTGACACAGGAGGCCGCGCCGAACAGCAGCAGGAACAGCCAGATCAGCGTCGCCTGCCGGAACTCGTCCCGGAACGCCCGGAAATAGCCCTTCACCAGACTTCCCTCCCGGGCGGTGCCAAGGCGGAAGCACACGGTGTACAGCGCCGTGCTGGCCGCGCCGATGGTGACGACCGGCAGGCACGTCACGAGATAGATCACATTCAGTATGATAAGGTCGGCGACCCGGCTCATGACCTGCATGAATTTGGAATCCAGAGAAAAGAAACCACCCATAGAATATACTCCTTCTTTGTTTGCCATCAGTATAGCAAAGTCCACGGATAATTGCAAGGGAGACGGGCAAATCCCGGTGGAAGGGCGACGGCCACGCCTTAAATAGGCGGTCGAAAAACAGCGAACGGAGGCAGCCCCTTGGCTCCCCCTTTGGGGGAGCTGTCACCGCAGGTGACTGAGAGGGTACTGCACCCTGGTATACCCTCTCCGCCTTCGCTTCGCTCAGCCACCTCTCCCATAGGAAGAGGCAAGGGGTGCCGTTCATTATCCCACCGTTCCTGTTAACTGTCTGATTCGCCCCGCCCACCTCCGCGGGGCGTTTTTGCGGGTTTTCGTGAATTTGACCGTATCCGCAGAGGGAAACGGCGCGGAAACGGTCAAACTTCCGAAAATTCACAGCGCTGGATTTTTATTCAAATCGGCCGTTGACAAATCCAGATCGCGGCGGTATAATCCTGTATACTTACTCATGAAATACGTTAAATATTCATTTGGAGGCTGTATATATGAATAACCATGACAACATCAAGAAAATTGTCCTTGCATATTCCGGCGGTCTGGATACATCCATCATCATCCCGTGGCTGAAGGAAAACTACAACAACCCCGAGATCATCGCCGTAGCCGGCAACGTCGGTCAGGCCGACGAGCTGGAAGGACTGGAAGCCAAGGCCATCGCCACCGGTGCCAGTAAGCTGATCGTCGCCGATCTGGTGGACGAGATGGTGGACGAAGTCATCATCCCCGCCCTGAAAATGGACGCCAAGTATGAGACTTACCTGCTGGGCACCGCCTTTGCCCGTCCCGTTATCGGCAAGAAGCTGGCGGAAATCGCGCTGGCCGAGGGCGCGGACGCCATCTGCCACGGCGCGACCGGCAAGGGCAACGATCAGGTTCGGTTTGAGCTGGCCATCAAGCGGTTTGCCCCGGACATGAAGATCATCGCCCCCTGGCGGGAGTGGGACATCAAGTCCCGGGACGAGGAGATCGACTTCGCCGAAGCCCATCACGTCCCCCTGAAAATCAGCCGGGAAACCAACTACTCCAAAGACAAGAACCTGTGGCACCTGAGCCACGAGGGTCTGGATCTGGAAGACCCCGCCAACGAGCCGAACTACGAAAAGCCCGATTTCCTGGAAATGGGCGTCTCTCCCCTGCAGGCGCCCGACGTTCCCACCTATGTGACCATCGACTTTGAAGCGGGCGCTCCTGTGGCCGTGGACGGTGAGAAGATGAAGGCGTCCAAGATCATCGAAAAGCTGAACCAGCTGGGTGGCGCCAACGGCATCGGCATCATCGACATTGTGGAGAACCGGTTGGTGGGCATGAAGGATCGGGGCGTATACGAGACTCCCGGCGGCACCATCCTGTACTTCGCCCATGAGCAGCTGGAAATGCTCACCGTGGACAAGGACACCCTCCACGTCAAACAGAAGCTGGCCGTGGACTACGCCGACCTCATTTACAACGGCAAGTGGTACTCTCCCCTCCAGGAGGCGCTGACCGCCTTTGCCAACGAGAGCAACAAGTACGTCACCGGCTCCGTGAAGCTGAAGCTCTACAAGGGCAACATCATCCCTGCCGGCACCACCTCTCCCTACTCCCTGTACTCTGAGAATCTGGTGACCTTCGGCGAAAGCGACTACGACCAGAATCAGGCTGCCGGCTTCATCAATCTGTGGGGCCTGCCCACCAAGGTGCAGGCGCTGCGGGAGCAGGGAAAACTGTAAAGACTATCCGAGGACAGATTTATGAGCAAACTATGGGCCGGACGGACTTCCGGCGAGGTCAGCA
>ERZ809224.1433-NODE-1433-length-17383-cov-21.733783_pt1 | contig 17383 bp, 12 predicted proteins | sample MGYA00520513_ERZ809224 | MGnify/ENA primary metagenome ERZ809224 (study PRJEB31576, sample SAMEA3212658) | Homo sapiens | biome: human-gut; feature: human gut; material: fecal | place: Sweden | collected 2012 ... | reverse complement strand
TTTCTTTTATTTTTTGATGTCATATAATTTCTTCTTTTACATTCTGTACATTCTAATATAATGTTCTCTCTTGGTCCTTTTGCCGCCATTCTAACTACACCTCCGTTTTCGTTTTATCCGTTTTACTTTTAATGAAGCTTTAAAGTTTATATTTAAATTTTTAACGATGTGACTGTATGTATGTCAAATACATGCTTATATACTTTACCACAAAACCTAGTACATGTCAATAATTTTAAAACATTTTTTGGATTTTTTTAGCATATAATTAAACATAATATTCTGAATCATCATAATCATATTTTCTATCAGCTTTCTTATTACTACTTAAGTTACTACTTGTTGGTCTTACTATTTCCGCTATATTATGAACTGTATCAGCTTTTCCTAAAATGTTTGCTCCTTTTCCTAGAACATTTAAAGCATCTATTGCTCTTTGATTTTTTACCACTTCTGTAATAGTTCTTGTTCTAGTAACTACTTCTGGAACCATTTCTATATGAGAACCACCTTCAATAACTTTAGTTCCAACTTCCACTTCTTTAGTTACTCCGTCAAATAATTCGCTTGCATATACCCAACCTTTGTTGCCTATTTGAAGAGTCATATCATTTAATACATCTTCACTCAATTCTCCATTTGAAATTGCTTTTGCAATTTCACTAAATGTTAGATCTGTTCTTAAATTATTATTTGCATCCAAAAATGAAGCTGGCCAAGCCTTGTCTGTCATAAGTGGTACATTGTCTGAGAATCCTGTTCCCCACTTGGTACCATCTTGGAAATGGAATCCAGAACATACCTCATCTCCTCTAATTGTATAAGCTATTTCTCCCCTATTTCCACCAGAAACAGATCTATACATATTAACTGTTTTATCTTTAGATCTTTCAATTAGTTCGTCAACTTCAATATCATAATCAGGTCTTTGTTCTGTTATGCTAATTGTTTTTGGTGGATCTTGGACTTCTTTTTCTGTAAATATTGTTGCTTGATATGGTTCTTCTCTTGTAATAGTTTGCTCTGCATGTTCAGAAAGCCAATCTTTTATCTTAGGTCCTACAAACTTCTTAATTCCTAGTTTTGCTACACCTTTTATTGCAGCAACTCTATATGTATTTACTTCTTTACTTGCAATATCATGTTGTGTTTGACTAATTGCATCTGTTTGAATATCTGTAATTTTTCCTGTTGTATTTAAAGTAACTATATATTCATCTAATCTAGTTAGCAATGCTTTTTTAGCATTTAACTTATTTTTAGCTTCTTCTAAGTTTTCTGCTTCACCGTGTTTTGTGATTTCATCTTCTAAAGCTGTTATTTGACTTTCAAGCTCTATTTTTTTAGTATTATAAAAACTTCTTCCCATTTTTTGCATTTCTTGTCTTTTTAAATTATCTTGAATATCATAAGCTCCTGCTTTTAAAACAGCTTCATTGCCTTGTTTGTATCTTGCAATACTATTTATATTTGACATTACATAATTTCTTATTGGATGACTTTTTCCGTTTGCTACATCAGCTTGATTTGCCATATCTTTAAAATAATCTCTTCTTGCAACAAATCTATGATATGGATTATTTCTATATGGAGAAGCATCTTTTCCCCTTGTTATTGCTCTATGTAAAGGCTGTGCGACATGTCTTCCTATAAATCTATATACTGGTGCAACAGCATTTCTTGCAAATATTCCTACATTTCCTATCATTCTCAATCCATTTTTTATAATTCCTTGTTGTCTTGGAATATATGGCATTTTTTCTCCATATTTTCCAAGTGTTGCTAAATCTCTTTGTGTATTTTTATGTTGATCAAAAGTATAGTTTCTTGTTTCAACATATTCTTTATCTTTTTCATATTGTGCTTGAATTTGAGCATCAGTTCCTTTATATATATTATTTGCTCCTGCTTCATATTTAGACATTCTTTCTAAAGCATTTTTATATTCACCTAAGATTAAGAATTTTTCATCGTCTTCTCTTTCAGCATAATCTTGTACAGTTCTATATGTAATTCCAGAATCTGTTACTTCTATTTCATTATTTCTATATCTTTGTGCTATTTCATCATATCTTCTTTGATAATCTTTATCACCATAAAATTTTGCAAGCATATCATTTTTTCTATCAATATACTGTTGTTTTATATTTTCTATATCTACAGTAGGATTAAAAGTAAAGTCTGGATCTTCTGGTATATTTATTTTATATTTTGATGGCAATTCATTATTTTTTACTCTATAAAATGTATCTTTTAAAAGTGCTTGATTAAAGTCATATCTTTCTATATCTTCAAATCTTTCGCCTGGCTCAATTCTTGTAAAATGGCAATTATATTCAATTTCATCACCTTTGTCATTATGTTTTGTTTTATTTGAATGAACAAAACTATCTTCACCTTTCAATGCCCATTTATAATCACTTTTACCAGCATCCCAAGTTAAATCAGTATAATACCATTTTCCATCTATCTTAACTTTATTCCAAGCATGTCCACCTGTATAAGTATTTCTAGTTTGATTATAATTAGCATTTCCTGAATCTATAACAGATTCTATTCCAACCATATCCAAAGCATTTTTTAAAATATCCGAATATCCTGCACAAACTGTTCTATTTGCTAAAGTTGTATCTGGAGAATTAGTTTGCACATCAAATCCTTCTTGTTCAATTAATCCCTCTGATAAATTCCTAGATTTACAATATAATTTTGCTAAATATAAAGCATGCTCCTTACTATATGGACCTTCAGCAACAGGACGATCATAGATAATTTTATCTGCCAATCTTTTATAAACTACTGCAAATTTTTCAACATCAGACATTCCTGAATGAATGCCTTCTGTTATTTCTTCAAGAGCCTCTCTTATTTTATAATACTCATCTATATTATAAGGATCAGTCGGAGTTTCTTTTTGGTCAAAAGTAGGAAGTGTATGATGATTTACATCTTTACATCTATCATCAAAAATTTTAATACCTGTTAATCTTAAACCATTATTATCACATTCTCTTTTTAAATTTTCTAATTCTTGCTTTGAAAGTTCTGTTACTGTATTAATTTTTAAATTTATATTTTGAGGAATTCTTTTACCTGAACTGATTAAATAATTCAATTGTTCTTTTGTTAATAATAAATTTCCATCTCTTAAATAATCTTGTTCAAAGTAGTTTGATGAATCATTTAAATGAGTTTGAAAAGTATTTAGATCTTTCACCATTATTGGATTATTTGTATAAGGTAAAACTTTTCTAAAAACTTCTGCATCTTCTATAAAATAAGGAACATTTTTTAAATCTATTTTAGAAAAATCTTTTAGCATTTCTTTCTTTTGTTCAGTAATGTCTGTATGCCTTGTGTAATTTAAGCCTCTATATTTTATGAATCCACTTCTTCTAAAATAAGAATTTAAATAATTATAAGTATCATCAGATATAATATCTCCTGTTAGACCATCGATTCGATTAGTCAAATCGATATTATGAGAAAACTTATATCTTAATATGGAATTTTCTTTTCCTATTTCACTTACCCTCTTTAAATCATCTACACGTAAATTATTATTTTCTAATTTTAATTCTATTAATTGGTTTTTTAATGCATCTAGTCCTACAACATTTTCTAATCTAGAGTACCCAATATCTAAATTAATAATATTGGGATTTCTTATCTCTTCTAAAAAATTTCTTCCAGATAAATTTTGATTTCTTACATTAAGTTCAAATAATCTTGGCATTATACTTTGAGCTGAATCTGCAATTGAGATATTCATAACATCATCAAAATCTACTTGGCTTAAACCATCAACAGTTAAAGATATTACATCACCTAATCCTATAATATCTCTAATTCCGCGTGTTCCTAGACCTGTTAATTCTAATCTTCTAACATTACTCAAGACACCTGTATTTGGTCCTACTTCTTCATTTGTTTTAATATTAAATCCTTCAACATCACAATTTTCTATTCTTATTGTATCAATACTATTTGGAATTTTTCCACTTAAATCTGGTAATTTTATTGATGTTGATGAAGTATTAACAAAAGCAATTTTTTGACTATATGAAACATTTTCATGTTTTTGATTTTCATCTACTTCTACTTCAGGAGCATTAGAAAAGTCTATATTAAAATCTTCTGGAAGATTACTTTCGATAGTAATTTGTGTTGGATTTGAAACTTTTCCATTTTCATTTTTTCTACCCTCATAAACTGCATCAACAACTTCCTGCATATCTATATGTGTTCCGGTATTATTTGAAAATGTAATATTATCTAATGCTCTTGGATAATATCTTCCAATCTCAACTAAATCTTCTCTTAACTCTGTAATATTTTGACTTTTTAAATCAATTTTTATTTGTTCTCTTTCACCAAAAGACTCTGTATTTAAAATTTCAGAAGTTTTTAATGTTTCTTGTAGTTCTTTACTTTTTAAAGGAATTTTAGGAATTTCTTTTTTTACATAGTTTTCTGGATTCATTGTTTTATCTATAGCTTTTTGAATTTCAGAATGATCTAATGAATGAAACTCTTCTTTTTTCTTCCCTAAATTATGCTCTGGCATATAATAAAATTCTTTATCAGATAAAAAATTTCTTAACTCAAATCCTCCATTTTTTATTGTTTCTTCATTTAAAGAAGCATCCATAAATAAATCTGCAGGATAATATTCTCCATTTATTAGTACTTCATTCCAAGCGTAAGATTTAGGACTTTCTATATATCTACAAGCAACTCCTAATCTATCCATTAATTCTTTATAAATAAAAGCATATCCTCTAGAATCTGCTTTTCCATCTAATAATTGTTTTAATGGTCTATTATCTTCGTTTTCTTCTGTTTCACGTTTAGGAGAAATTTCAGACATTAAATTAACATATCCAAAAGTAGCTTTTTCAAGATCAGACCATTCTGGTCTTTCCAAAGATTCTATTCGATTTAAAAATTCAATTACTCCAGATATTTCTTCTGGTGAATATGTTGTTTGTCTATAATATCTTTCATTTGAATATTCTGGAAATCTCTTTTCATCAAATGCGCCAAGAACTCTTATTGTAACATTTTTCTTTAATTTTGCTATCACATTTGGATTTTGATTTCTTGTATTTGTGATTGTAATAGTGATTGGAGACATCTCGTTGAATCTTTCAACATCTTGCTCTGTAATAACTCTATCTATTCTCACTTCTTTAACATCAAATTTTTCTTGTGGTACATTTTTTGAATTTTTCTTTTCTTCTCCCATAATTTTCCCTTTCTATCTTCTACTTTTCATATAATTTATAATTTTATATTCATTATTCTATTTTCATATTTTATCTTTATTATTATAGTGTTTCATATTTTACAATTAAAACTTTAAGATTTTCAAATTATCTTTCTAAATCCTCTTCATTTTGATAAGTACTTTTAGCTGTTTCATAACGCTTTTCTTCTTCGTGACTATATAAAGTATTTTTTGAAACTTTTATATCTTTAATTTCTTCCCCATTTTTCCCAATTAATTCACTTCCATCCAAATTAACTGCTATAATATTTTCATATCTTTCTATATCATGAACATTTTTAACTTTCGAATTTCGAATTATAAGTTCTAAAGTACTTTCTAAACTTATAGATGCAAAATCTACAGAGGATAAATCAATATCTACTTTTTTTACTTTTGGAAACTTTCTTGGTAAGCTTTTACATGAAATAAATTTTAAGTTCTCAGGTAAACTTGGAATTTTATTAAAATCTATATCATCAAATCCACAACTTATAAATGAGAGATTTTCAATTTCTTTTCTATTTGCAATTAGCTGTATATCATCCATAGATAGCTTGAAATCTCTTAAAGTTAAACTTTTTAAATTACTAAAAAAAAATATATCTCTAACAGTAAGTCCAGTTTCTCTTCCATTAGCTAGCTTTGGACTAAGAGATATATTTTCAATACTTGCTAAATCTTCCTCAGAAAAATCTTCGGAATCAGATTTATTTAAACAAGTTAATATTTTTTTAATTAATTCTTTATTTTCGATTTTTTCTATCATTTACAAAAACTCCAAACATTAATATTATACCAGCTTTTGCTATTTATGTCAACTTTGATTGTATGTTTTTATTTTCTTTTATTTTTCTTCTTTTTTGCCACAGAATATCCAAACTTTCCTAATTTCTTTCCTAATTTATAATAACCACCATTTGCATAAGCTATTAAATCACATTTAGAGATATCGAATGCACCTTTTTCATCTATATATTTTTCATCAGCATCTATTGAAAGTACTTCTGCAACAAACATAGTATGACTTCCAAGATTTCTTTCTTCTATAACTTTACATTCAATTGATACTGGACTTTCTTTTATTAATGGAGCTTTAATAAATTCTGCTTTTTCTTTTGTTAGTTTCATTTCTTTAAATTTATCAAACTTAGCACCACTTCTTACTCCACACCAATCTGTGGCATAAGCTAATTTTTCATTTGTTAAATTTATTGCAAATTCTTTATTTTCCTTTATTAAATTATAAGAATATCTTTCAGGTCTAACAGATATATAAACAATAGCTGGATTGGTATTTAATATACCAGTCCAAGCTACTGTTAAAATATTTGAATTTTTCATATCACCTGAAGTAACAAGTACTGCAGGAATTGGGTAAATAAATGTCCCTGGTTTCCATATTTTTTTAGCCATAATATCTTCATCTCCTAAATTGTTTTCCTCATCTTCTTTAGGATTTATTTGTTTTAAATCTACTTTAAGTCCTTTGATTATCATCTTCAGAAATTTCTCTGTATCCATTTTCTGTTATAACTTTATTATCAGTATAATATTTTTCTGGATATAACCCTTGTACATTTTTTAAATGTCTATATAATAATTCCGGATCATTTAAAATTGTTTCAAGTGAATATATTTTTCTTCTTCCACAAGCTCCTGGATTATCATAAGCATATTGTATAGCCCAAAGATCATAAGCTCCTGCACTGTCACTAGCATCAATTCCCGGACCTAATGGAGTTTCTTTTACTTGTCCTGCATATCTATAATTTTCTTGTATTGATTTTTCAAGCATATAATCTGAAAGAGCAACTTTTGCATAAAAATCTTTTTTAGAATCCGGAATTTTGGGAGTCTTAACAAAAACATAATCTTCAAAGTCTGAATATCCTCTTATTGATGTTTTTTTACTATTTACTCTTAATGGCACTTTTATATCATGTTCCGTTAATTCAGAAGCTTTTTTTAATTTCATTCCTTCAAGTGGCATAATTACAAAATAATTTTTTACACCATCATTACCAATACGAGTAACACCAACAATATGTAAGTTATCTGAAGAAAATGATGGATAGCCACTCATTTGAAAAAGCGTGCTATATTTGAATTTACCATAATCTATAGCAACAACTCTTTGATTCTCTTCTCCATTTTTTGAATATTCAGCTAATTCATCCATAATAACTTCTGGTTTTTTTGAAAAATCAACACTCCAAGAAAAACTTCCCTCTTTTTGAGATACTTTATTTCCTTTTCTAAAAACAATACTGTCTACACCATTTCTTGAAGCTGTCACTTTTTCTTCCACTGGCATAGTAGCAATTAATTTTTTTCTAACATATTCTTCTCTTTCTGCTTTACATTTTAATCTTAATGCTACTTTTTCTTTATGTTCTGCTAATTCTCTATTATATTCTTCTAATAATTCATCATATTTTTTTCTTTCTTCTGGTTTTCTTAAAATTTTTTCTATAAAGCTTAATTTCTTAACCTCTTCTGCTTCAACATCTTCACCTAAATTTAAACTTTTTATATTATTTCTTGCAATAGCAGTTCCGAAACCTGTAACTATTGTACTTATACTACTATTTAATTTTTCTTGATCTACATGTTCTGTTGCTTTATCTGTTAATAAATCTATTAAAATATCATAATATGGATCAATTTCTCCAGATTCTTCAAAACAGCTTCCATTCTTAAGTGCTTCTCTTACATCATTAATATATTGTCCAACCGACATATATTTTTTCCTATCTGGAGCAATTTTTTGTAATTTGAATAAAAACATTGCTATTTCATCTTTTGGAAATGGTTTTATTCCATCTTTTTCACTTGTTAATGTAATTGATCTTGATAATTCATCCATTAAATCATCAAAAATGTTTATATAATTTTGTCTACACCATGCTTGACTAACATTTTTAGCTTTACGTACAGTAGAATACTCCTTTAGCCATTTCATAACTCCTGCAGAGCTATAATCAGTTATTCCAGCATATTTTCCAAGCACATCATATATAGTACTATTATTTTCTAAAAAATCGAACATTGTTAATGGTTTTTTCTCTAGTTTTTGTTTTTCCATAAATTTAATTCTTCCTTTTTACTTCTGATTTTATTATTAATATTTAACATAAAAATTATATTATATTTTACAACTTTTTTCAACATTACTTATTAAGAAATTATCACTTATTATTTCTTAGTTAACTAAAATTAATTAACTATATTAGTATAAACTTTCACATTAAAAATTAAATAAATTTTATACTTTGCCTTTTATAAATCTAAAACGAATTTATTATATCCTTTTCTAACTAAAGTTTCATAGGCTTTCCATACATTTTGTGGAATATCCATCTTTATCTGCCATCCCTTTTCATAAAATATTTTCATTCTTTGTATATCACCAACTAAAACATGAACCCACTCATTACCATATTTTTGATAATATTCTTCACAACTAATATTTTCAGAATAAACTATTCCATCATATTCAGGCATTATCTTCTTAAATGTTGCATAAGCTCTTTTTTCATCATAAGGTTTACACACAATTATACATGATTTTATATCTAATTTTAAATTTTCTATTAATTTTTTAGAAAATCTAAAATTATCTCCTGTATTTGTTGATTCTTTTTCTAAATATATATTATTACTTGGCACACCTCTTTGTATTGCAATTTTTGCAAATTTTTCTGCTTCTGTTTCATTCCATAATTTACGTGTAATTTTACCTAATCCACCAGAAAATATTAGTTTATTTGCATATCCTTTTAAATATAATTCAGATGCTACATTTGCTACATTAATATCCATTGTTCCCAATCCAATAATGCAATCTGCATTTCTAATTTTATGATTCATTTTCATATAATCCCATAAAACTTGAATTTGCTCTATATCTTTCATTAATTTTTACTACCTTTCCTTTTTATACATTCAATATAAAATTTCAATGCTTTCACTTTGTATATCTATAATATTGCATATATACTCGTATTTAATTAAATTAATACTTATAATTTTATTTATATCATAAACCTTATAGAAAAACAATTATTAGACATTGTAAGAATGTTTATGTAATTTAATTATTATAATATTATAATTTAAAATAATTAATTTTATAGAAAACATAACTTAAAAGCCTTATACTATAGCCAATTTGAATAATTTGTGATATAATCTTATGTAAATTAATTATAGGAGGTAAAAATATGCTTACTAAATCACAAGCTATTGACAGGCTCTTGCGGGAGCAACCACAGTTAAGAGATCGTCGATTTGGTCTGCCAGACATTGGTAGTAGACTTGACGGAGAACAATTTAATCCGACTGTTCAGGCTATTGCAGATGCAATTGATTTTTATGGATTTAAAGTCAGGGATAAAAACATTGTAGAAATGCCAGACACAGATTTAGGTACTGGTAATCCCGTAGAATTTAAACCATTCCCACCTGCAATATCAGCTATGAAAAAGGCTCTTGATAGTGATATGATGTATCGCTATCCATACACAGAAGGAGATGACCGGATTAGAAAACAGTTACTTGATTATGTAGAAAGAGAAGGTTTTATAAATACTGAGCCTTATTCATTTGAAGATATTGATGAAAAAGGTCTTTCGGTTCATAATATCACCTTTTCTGTGTCAACTTCTGTACTGTTCAATCAAATCATCAATATCATTTCCAAACCTGGAGATGTTATTTTGGTAACTGGTCCAAATTATGGACTTTTTACTATCAGAACAGAAAGAGCCGGTGCAGAAGTAGAAATTTTGAAACTCGAAAAAGAAGACAAATTTCTGGTGAATCCTGATAAGCTTGCAAACAGAATTGACCTGATTAACGAGTCTTTACAACAGGTATATCACCGGCGAAAAGGATATGTTCCTAGGGTAGTTGCATTTTTAAATGCAAATCCTAATAACCCAACAGGAAAAGTTATGGGCAAAAAGGAATATTCCCTTCTTTGTGAAATTGCCGAAGTTTGTAAAAAAAGGGGTGTCTTTATCATTGATGATCTCGTTTATAGAGATATTACTTATGATAAAGATAATGTTGCAGTTCCCATTGCAACAATTCCTGGTATGTTTAGAAATACAATTTCTCTTTTTGGACTTTCCAAAAGCTACTCTATGGCATCATTAAGAGCTGGATTTGTAGTAGCTGATGAAATTATTATAAGAGAGATTGTAAACAGAATCTTTCAGGAAATGGATTCGGCACCAGATATAATAGGTAAAGCTCTTGCCGGAGCATTTAATGCAACAGACGAGCGTTATCAAATTTACGATAACTATTTCACAGAATTACGAGCTCTTTACAAATACAAATTTAATTTGTTAAAAGCTCTTGTTTCTGGAATTGATACCGTAGATTTAGAGTTTAAGAGCAAAATTTTAGAAGTTGTAAATGAAACTTTAAGCTCAGATGACTCAAAAAAAGTTCTGTCTGGTATCCCTATGGTAGATTTTCCTGAAAATTTAGTGCCTGAATCTGGATTTTTCGCAATTTTAGATTTCACAAAAATTAAAGGTATGAAATATAACGGAAAAGCAATCAGGACAGACCGGGATCTCCTTGAGTTCTTTTATAAGACATCAAGAACAAGATTTTTAGTTGGTCAATCAATTTCTTGGCCATACGAAGATGAACTTGTCGGAAGAATAAGTTTCTCTATTGATGATGCAAAACTGATAAAAGCATGCTTAAACATCCATAACTCTATTTTACTTTTAGAGCCTAAAGATGATTATATCATTCGTAAAAATGAACTCAAAGATCAAGCTCAAATGGCTCAAATAAAGGTAGATGGATGGAAAGCTGCTTATGATTCAATCATTTCTTCTACCTACCTCAAGAAACTAAATTATGAAGAACAAACACGTAGGTATGAAAGCAGTTTTGACGAATATAAAGATTTAGTCTTTGTGGCAGTAAGAAATGACGAAGTCCTTGGATATGCATGTTTTAATCCGATTCCTAATGTTGACATGTTTGACTCTGAACTTGTTAGTCTTTACATTAAGCCACAAGAAGTCAGAAAAGGAATTGGGACAGCTCTGTTTTTGGAAACTTGCAAACAGTTGCATTCTCTTGGCAAGAAAAATATGGTTGTGTATTGTCTAAGCGATAACACAAATGCCATCAATTTTTACAAAAAACTTGGTGGTAAAATCGTAAAGACAAAAGAAGCAAAAATTGGAGATAAGTATTATAAAGAATACGGTTTTTATTTCCAATTGAAATAATTAGTATATTTAGATAATTAATTTTATTTACCCACAGGGCGGTCGCAATTTGACCGCCCTTTTCCTAAATAAAAAATAATATAGTTATTAAATTACCACTACGGCTCCTGTTTTCCAACAGATAACAGCCTTCTTGTTCCCGACTATGAATGTTATTAAATATATCAATTATACTCTATTACATATTTATGGTAATAATAAGTATTCAACTTTACTTACAAATTTTTAAATAATGCTTGAAACATTATATAGAAATATTGTTTCGTTTATATTATTTTCTTTTGCATATTCTTCTATTGAATATGTATAATATCTTGGATCTATAAAATGTATTTCTTCATAATTTTGACAAAAAAATTGTGCCATAATATGTGCATATGAATCTTTAATTACTAATAATTTTTTTTCATTTTTTTGTTTAGTCTTAACTATAACTTTTGCGTTATTTCCATTTAAAAAATAGGAATATTTATCCTTTTTGTATAAAAATTCTTCGTTGAATATACTTTTAGTTGTATACTTATCATAATATGCTGTTATTCCTTCTGTATTATTTAAATTTTTGTATACAACTATTTTATCTTTTTCTTGATTTAGCAACTGAGCTTTTGAATCAAAAGTTCCTAAAAAGCTATCAGTTACTTCTTCTCTTGTATATTCAGTTTCTGGTATTATATTTGCTTGCTTACAAAATTCTAAATAAACTAAATATGCTCCATCACTTGTCATATGGTGATCTGTTTTAAAAAATATATATTTATTTTTGTTGGCTTTTAAAGTATCTATAGTATTTATCGTTTCTATATCTTTAGTCATATTATATACATTCTTTATTAATTTTTCTTGGCTAAATGTTTCTGCAAAATCAGGCAATTTATCTTGATTTATATATATGGATGTAGGTATTAACATAAAATATGTTCTAATATTAGTATCTTTTTTAAATTTATTTACTGTATTTATTAAGTCTTGTATCTTCTTTTTGCTGCTATCTGTATATTTTATTTTTTCAAATAAATATCCTTCTTTACCTATATATACATTATTATTTTCAGTTTTTTCCAAAAATCTTTCTTCAGTTGACTTTAGCTTTAACCACATATTTCTGAAAACAAAATGATCATTTATATAATTATTTAACTTTTCTACATATTTTCCAGTAATTAATTCTTCAATTTTAAATTTAGGCATTTGGGCTAAAATTCTATTTTCATTTTCAGAGAATTCTTCACTTGGCAATATAAAATTTAATATAATAATAATTGTCCAAAACGAAATAAATATTATAAAAAAATAGATATTTTTTTTATTCATAATAGTTCTCACCTCTTTATCTTTTCTAAAATCTAAAATATAAAAAAGGATTAAATGAATCACTTACTAAATTTGCTGTACATAAAATAAAAATTGTCATATATACTATTACTTCTATAATTTTAAATCCTTTATTATTTGCTTTGTTAAATTTATCTATAACTTTATTTGCTAATAAAGTTGAACATATTATTCCTAGTATCATTATTAAGCCATAATTTTTTAGATAATATAGAGTTTCATTATTTACAAAATTATTTACATTAAACATTGCATACAAATATGCTTCTATTTCACCTAAATCTTCAAAAGCAAAAATTACCCATCCTATTAATATAAGTATAATAGTATATATATGACTAAATACTTTTCCTACTTTATCTAGTACTTTTAAAATAAATATTTTTTCTAATATAAGAATTACTCCAAAATATACTCCCCACAAAATGAAATTCCAGGAAGCTCCATGCCATGCTCCAGTTAAAAACCAAACTATAAGAATATTTCTTATTTGTTTTAAAATTCCTTTTCTATTTCCTCCTAATGGAATATATATATAATCTCTAAACCAAGAAGAAAGAGTTATATGCCATCTTCTCCAAAATTCTGTTATATTTTTTGATATATATGGGAAATTAAAATTCTCATCAAATTCCATTCCAAAAATTTTTGCAAGTCCTATTGCCATATCTGAATATCCACTAAAGTCAAAATATATTTGTAGTGCAAATGCTAATATTGCAAACCAAGCTAATATAAATGTTAATGAAGCATAATCTCCAATCTCTATTACATGCCATAAAGCACCTATATTATTTGCAATTAAAACCTTTTTTCCTAATCCAATAATAAATCTTTTCATTCCTTCTGTGAAATTGTCTATACTGATATTTTTATTCTCTAACTCTTCATCAACAGTTTCATATCTTACTATCGGTCCAGCAATTATTTGTGGAAATAGCATTGTATACGTTAAATAATTATAAAAACTTTTTTCACATTTTACTGTTCCTCTGTATACGTCAATTATATATGATAAACTTTGAAATGTATTAAATGATACTCCTATTGGTAGAGGAATATTTAATAATGGAATATTCAAATGTGTTATATTATTAATGTTTGTTATTATAAAGTCAGAATATTTAAAAAAGAATAATATTAAAAGATTAACTCCTATATCTATTAATAAAAATATTCTTTTTTTATTTTTATCATCCCAATATTTATTGATTTTTTGTCCACACATATAGTCCATTACTGCTAGCAATAACATTATAAATATGTATCTTATCTCTCCCCAAGCAAAAAATATTAAACTAGCAATAATCATTACAGCATTTTTTAATTTGTTTGGAACAATAAAGTATATAAAAAGCATAATAGGTAAAAAAATATATAGAAATACTATACTACTAAATACCATCTTGTCCTCCTAAAAAAGTTAACTCTTACTATTTTTATATAGTAAGAGTTAGATTTTAAAATATCTGTTTATCTATCACAAATTCTTGTGTTCCCATATATCCTGGTGCTATTTTATATTTTTCAAATACAATTACAACTTTCCCATCTGAATTAATATAAAAATCTTGATATTCATTTTCTATTCCTTCAAATCCTCCTTCATCAGCTGTGAAGTATATATTATCTGGATTTTTACTTCTTTCTTCTATCTCTTTATATATTGTTGTATCTACTATTTGTTTATATTCATTTCCAAGAACATCTCTTAGGTTTAATTTTTTTCCTGTTTCTATGTCAACATTATAAAAATATATTTCTGTATATGCATTCGCTAAGGTTTCTGACTTTGATATCATAAATGATACAACCTTATCATTTGAATAGCCAACTTTATAATCTATTTGTATATTTATTGGTTGATAATCATATTCATTGCCTCCGGTTTCTATAACTGCTTCTTTATATTCAGCAGCTCTTTTTTCTGCTTCTTCTAAAATTTCATTCATTTTTAACATTATTTCATAATTTATTCTTTTTTCTAATTCCGTATTACCTGTATTTTCCAATGCTGGAATTTTAGCATTTATTAATTTTGTTTTATCTTCTTCATTAACTTCTTTTATTGTAAATACTTTTGCCATATCTCCTATAATTGGAATTTCTGAAATATTTGTAGCAAAGCTAGAATTTACATTTAACATAAATATAAAAGTTAAAAATGTACATGCTACTGTTGTTACCGCATATTTTACATATATTAATACTGATTTTTCCTTCTTTTTTTTATCTAAAATTGCTTTATTAACAACGTAATTTAATTCATTTGGTACTTTTATAGCTTCATAAACTTCTTTAGCCTTTTCGAGTTTTTTCATTTTTATCACCTCTCTCTTGTTTTATATTATTTTCTTTAATTCTTTTAAACCTTTGTAAAGTCGTGATTTTACTGTACTTATGTTTACATTAGTTATTTTAGCAATTTCTTCTATTTTCATATCTTCAAAAAATCTTAATATTATTACTGTCTGCAATTTTTCATTTAAACTTTGAATTTTTTGATAAATATCAATTCCCTCAACTGTTATATTATCATTCCATTCTAATTTGCTTTCTATTTCTTTTAATTCGCAAGTTATTAATTTTTTATTTCTTTTTATATATTGCAAAGATTCATTAATCAATATCCTATAAAACCATGTTTTTACATACTTTTCTTCTTTTAGTTTTCCAATATTTTTTAACGCCTTTGTTATTGCTTCTTGAACAATGTCTAATGCTTCTTCTTCATTTTTAGAATAACTAAATGCAACTCTATATAGTTTTTCTTGATTGTTTTTTATATAATCAACTAATATTTCTTTTACATCTTGCACTTTCCTAACTCCTTTTAATTACTATGTATATTAATTACTTCTTTAGCTTTATCATAATTATTTGAAATACATAAAATTATATAGTTTCCTTTATTTTCTAATACATAATTCTCTAATTTAAATATTTCTTGTGGTAAATAGTTTTGAAAATCATTTTTTCGCTCTTCTATTTTCATTTCAATATTTTTTTCTATTTCTTCTATACCATTTTTATCTGATAATTCTATAATTAAAATCTCCTCTGATGTCGCTCCTGTTCCTATATATGCTTTAATATTTTTTATTATTTCACTATTAAATCCATATCTCTTTATTACTGTTTCTTTATCTATTTCATCTAAATTATCTTCAAATATTTGTGAATCTAGTAATTCCGCAGCTAACTTAGATATATCAATTTTGACATTTTTATTCTTATCTATAAATATAACTTTCGTTCCTATAATTATAACAATAATTACAATTATTGCCACAAATATTTTTTTATTCATTATCTTGTCATCTCCTATCCTTGTTTTTATCAAATCATTTTAAGCAATTGAGCCATTTAATACAATATTCTTTATTTAGATGAATTCCATCTGTACTAGCTTCTTCTGGCAAACAACCATTTTCATCTGTAAGCGCCGGACATAAATCAATATATTTTATACCTTTTCTATCAGCCATGTCTTTAATTAATTTATTATATTCTAATATTTTATTATTATTATATACCTTATCATTTTTAGACTTTGTTGCAGTAACTGGTATAATAGATTGTAATATAATTTCGCAATTTGGTTTTACTTCATATATTTTATTAATTAATTCTTCATATTTATTAATAAAAATTTCACTATAGATCCATCCTAATTCATTTATACCTAACATTATATATATTGTATTAATATTTCTTTTCTTTAGGTCATCTAATATTGTTATCTTTTCTCCATCATCGTTTGTAATAAATTTTTTAGTAATTGCTGTATCTACCATAAGCCCTACATTAGTATAATCCTGAACATCTTTTAATCCTGCATACATTAAAAAAGCTTGTGTTCTTGAATCACCTATAAATGCTACATTCTCTCCAAAAGTTCTAATTGAATTCGAATTATCAGTATTTTTATTCTCTGTATCATTAGTAGCTATTATATTCTGTACGTCTTTTATACTATTATCCAATATAATGTTATTTTCTTCTTCATTAGATACTATCTTCGTTTCAGTATTTACTTCTTGCATATTATTTTGAGTTAAATTTTCTGTATCTTTTAATACTGTATTTCTAGAATTAAATTTAATTGACAATAATATTATTAGAACTATTACAACAATTAATATTATCATTATTATTTTCTTAACATTCTCGTTCATTTTATTTCCTATTCTTTTATATTTTTGTATTTACATTTATTAGATTATTATTTTAACAAAAAAGTTTAAAATTCTTTTCTAAATTTATAAAAAAAGACAGATAATAAAATCATCTGTCTTTTATACATGTTTCTATATACTATTTTTAGTCATAATAAAAAAATAAAACAAAGAATCTATTTTATACAGATTCTTTGTTTTGGCTCCTCTTGTTGGACTCGAACCAACGACCTATCGGTTAACAGCCGAGCGCTCTACCAACTGAGCTAAAGAGGAATATAAAACTGGCGACTTCCTATTTTCCCAACAAGGTAACTCGTAAGTATCTTCGGCAC
>ERZ809224.1428-NODE-1428-length-17447-cov-10.478726_pt1 | contig 17447 bp, 16 predicted proteins | sample MGYA00520513_ERZ809224 | MGnify/ENA primary metagenome ERZ809224 (study PRJEB31576, sample SAMEA3212658) | Homo sapiens | biome: human-gut; feature: human gut; material: fecal | place: Sweden | collected 2012 ... | reverse complement strand
AGATTTGCTTTTTTTCTTGTTTTCAAAAATGCAGTCAGCTCATTCATCGCTTTTTCTTCCTCTCATTTTCTGTCTGTTACAGAGTTGAATTCACGCACCCTATAGAGCTATATTATACTGCCCGCATTCGTAAAAGCAACTACTTGCATTTCGAAAAATTTTTTTGTATGATGAAGCAACTACAGATTACTGCTTATGTATTAATACATCGTCGGAGGTCCCGGATACTATGACAAATACCACAAAAGAAGCCTACATCAAACTCGTGGAAGAAATTTCCCTGAATGCATGGCCGTCCCATAAGATAGAGCTTTATGACGGATGGCTCATCCGCTTTTCTCATAATTATACGCACCGGACCAACAGTGTGACACAGGTCGGCACATCGCTGCTTCCGATTGAGGAGAAAATCCATTACTGCGAGGCTGTCTATGCCAACTACCATACGCCGTCCATCTTTAAGATCAGCCCGCTTATCGATCCTTCGTTTGATGAGCTGCTGGCCGGGAAGGGCTACGAGATTCAGCATGTCACCGAGACAATGACAATGGAACTGACACAGTTTCAACGTTATCCATCCGTCTCCGCAGAATATGAATACTATGGCCGTAATTCCGGCCTGCCTTCCTTTGTCGTCTATCCGGGCGATGTAATCGTTCAGCTGCAGGATCGCATCACAGATGAATGGATTACCTCATTGTTCCGGTTAAACGGTACGACCAATCCGACACTTCGCCGTATCGTCCCCTCCATGTTCAAGGCCATTCCAAAAGAAACCATCGTCGCCAGCATCGAAATTGATGGGCGGATGGTCGCTTCGGGTCTTGGCATCCTGGATCGGGGACACGTCGGGCTCTATGCCATCTACGTCGATGCCAGCTGCCGACACAAGCATTACGCCCGCGCCATCTGCAGCACGATTCTGAGCGAAGCACAGAAAAAGGGAAGCACTCATGCCTATCTTCAGGTCGTGCAGGGCAATGCTTATGCAAAGTCTCTTTATCATTCGCTTGGATTTGAAGACCTGTATACTTACTGGTTCCGTGCAAAATCAAGTCTCCCAATGTAAACTGTCAAAGCGGATATTTGCCACACTCAAAACGGTGTATGCGCATGAACCGCCCGGTACTGAACATCTGCAAAGGCAATCCGCGCTCCTTCGGTAAAGGTGCGCAGCTCCTGCGGCTCTAAACGTTCTCCATTTAAGAAGGTACCGTTCCGGCTGTTCAGGTCGCGGATATAGCCGATCCCCTTCCGGTATTCCATCCGTGCGTGGATCCGGCTGACGGTCGAAGCATTCAGCTGCACCTCGCACTGACCCTGCAGTTTTCCGACCGTCACCGCATCTGTCCCAATATAAATATCCGGAAACATCTGCGGGACTTCGCCTGCATTTCCCTCTGGCTGAATATAAATCAGACGCATCCCGCACGGCTCCTGCACATCAGTAAGGCAACGCGTCTCCTCGATTCGTTCTTCTGCAAAAAAATCTTTCCGCTCTCCCGTACTTTGATACATTTCCTGATGCAGTTGTCCATACTCCTCCTGCTCATCTTCATCATCTTCATCCTCTTCCTCCTGCCAGATGCCATGCTGTACTATTCTCTTTTCTTCCTTTTTTCGCTTCCACAGACTGTTCACCAACAATTCGCCAGATAAAATGAGGAAAAAGCAGCCTCCTGCTTCCGTCACATTTAAATATCCATAATAAAAGACGATTTCCAGCACTGCGAACAACAACAGAGATGTCAGCAGCACCGCCGGATGCACAATCTGAAAGATTTTCCGTTTCTTTTTTTTATCCATTTTGCGCTCTTTGTGAATTACATTCGGAGGCTCTTCTGACATAGCCTCTTTCTTTGCTTCTCTCTTATCCTGTCTCTTCGCGCGCTCCTCTCCAAATCCATTTTCAGAACCGGCTCCCTGTACCTGACCATACAAAAAGCTCAAATCATTTCTCATAGAGTCCGTTTCCGGTCCCGATTCTCCCTGTCGATTCGGCAACACAGCATCCAGCCTTGGATTCAGCTCCTGCCTGACCATCTTTCTATCAGCTGCCGTCCTTTTCTCGCCCATCTTACAGTCTGTCAGCAGCTCCTGCAGCATCCTTGACAAGCTCAGATTCTCCTCCTGGGTTCTGGCATAAAAGCGATATCCAAGCTCTACAGCCGCCGGGTCCTGATGATTCAGCCGTTTCAAAAAAAATTCTGCCAGCTGCATAATGGAGATCTCCGTATCCTTCTGCGGCACATAACAAAACCAGATAGCCCTGCCATCCGGGTCTGTAAAAATATACTGTGGATCAAACAGCAGCTGTTCCGGCCTCAGCAAATACCGCTGAAGCATATCCAGATGGCTACTGATTCCCATCAGCAGCTGCAATATCTCCTCGTAGCCAATTCGCCTTCGCTCATACAGGCTCGCCACCGTCTGCTTCCCGGTAATCTCATAATTCAAATACAGTTTTCCGTCGGTGCGGGAGCGGTGAAACGGCAACAGCCCCGGTATCCTGTTCTGCTCCACCATCGGAATACAATAATCATTTCCGACTGCCTCCTCCTGTCCCTCGATCACCAGATAATTATTCTTAAGATCCCGCTTAAATTCTGCTTTCACCGACTCCCTCCATCCCTGCTGCGTATGATTCCTCTCTTTTTTCGAATCCAGTCAGATGGATTCAGCGTATGGACCTGCCAGCTTTTTGATATCTTCAGCTGATTTCCGGACAAATAACGCATCACCATTCCCGGAACCGGACAGACTGCCGTATATTGCGCATAGACCTCCGAACTTCCAAACGCCACATGCCCCTGACTGCTTCTGCTCCCCATGAGCCGTTCCGGCCCCGCCTGATTCCGTACCTGATTTGCTGCCGCTTTCCGCTCATTTTCCGTAATGTAATTGCTTCCCGCCACTGCCGTCTCACAGGCAATCCCCTGTAAGATTCCACGGTCATGCACATAAAATGCCAAGATTAAAAGCGCCGCCAACACAAACAAAATAATCGGAAAAACCAGTGCCGCCTCTACCGTATAGCTTCCCTTCCAGAACGCCTGCTTCTTCAGACAGTCTCTGATTCGCGTTTTATTTTCTGCTTTCCTCGTCTCATCCTTCATTTCCCGCATCCCCAATTACCTTCTGTCATGGTCATATCCCGTCTGTATATTGTACAATTCCTTAATTTTATCGACCACATATCAGCTTCCACATCCATGCTGCCAATAGAAACGGTACAAATGGAAGCTCTGTTTTCTGTCCCCTGTACTTGATCAGCAACACAAACGCCGCTATTCCGGCCAAAAAGAACGCTGACAATACCAGTTCGATACATGCTCTCCATCCGACAGACAGACCGCACACAAGTATCAACATCGCATCACCGTATCCGATTCCCTGATGCGTCGCCCGGGCCATTAGCAGACAAATGGCTCCCGGCAACAGATCTGCCACAAACACGGACATGCCTCCGGCCATTCCTGCCGCCAGACGACCTGCCACTGCCAGGGTCATATACAGCATTACTACCCATCGATACACCTTTTTACTGCAAAAATCCGTTCCTGCACAGATCAGCAGCACTGCCGTCGTTATCCATTCTTGTCCTGACACCGTGCTCCTTTCCCAAAAGCCTCACATTATTCTACATACAAATATGGTTCCGCACACTTGCTACATGGGCGCAGGTCACAGTCCTCCTGTAATACCTCTTCCACCGTCCGCTTCAATCCACTGCAGGAAAGACTGCCGTGATAGCGGTTTCCCTCTCCGGTAATATATACGCTCCCTGCGCTTCCTGCGTGGCAGCGCTCACAGGCATGATATTTTTCTCCACTCTTATTGCGCAGCTGCCCGACCATCCGGGCGCCTACCTCACGAATGGATAATTTCAGATGCGTACAGTACGGGTCTGTATGGTAGACCTTCCCGGTCGCCGCTACATAGACCGTTTTTCCTTCCCCTTTTGCGTCTGTGCTTCCATCTGCATGATATATTCCTTCTCTCCCGGTCCATGCCCGTACACAGACCTTTTGCAAAAATGTGATCCGCGGCAAATATACCCCCGTCACATTCTGTACCCGGTAAGTCATGCGAAGCTCAAGCACATTGGCATCTCCTGCCCTTTGCCCGCCTTTGATTCGCAGATCCTTTGCCGCACGGCTGTTTCCGGCCGCTGCGCATACTTTGCCACGAATGGCTCCGGTACTCATCTGCCGAAGCGCTGTGCCGGTCCCGGAGATATCTGGCGCCGTATACACCTGCACAGCCTGCCCTCTGCCCGCCTCCGCCAACGCCGCTCCATAACAGACAGAGGCCTCCATAGTCTGAGCATACTGCAGCACAGCGATCATAAGAAACAGAAATACCGGAACCACCAGCGCCGCTTCCACGGTCAGTGTCCCCTTCCAGCATTTCCATCCGACAGGCGTAGTAAAAAAGAATGCTCTTATACTCTTTAGCGAAATAAAGGGGGGAGAGAGCTTTTCCTTTCTATAATTTAAAAATTTCAAGTAGGATAATTTTCGATCAGAATAATTTTTCGCGCACTTCTGATCCGATTCTGAATATAAAAGCATTCTTTTTTACCCCGCCTTCTAATAAGCAATGCTTCCGCTCTGCCAGATATTTGTTCCACCGGCTCCCAGTCCGAATACCGCCTGAGGAAGACTGTAAAACACCGGCCGACAGCTCCACTTTGCCTCGGTCTTGATTGCTACAATCGCATTCTGTGCCTGAAAGCATTCGCTTCCTTCCTGATTTTGCAGTCGGTATTGGATCAGATCCAGTGCACGCAGCTTCAAATCCGACCGCCTGCACATCTGCAAAAGAATCCGCAGATAGTCCGTATAAGACAGCCCCTCTTCCGCTTCACTCCCATCCACTCGTTCCAGAAGATTCCCAAGTGATCCCAGTGTTGCAAATGACAGCTTCCAGGAAGCAACATCCTTTAAAAGCGGGATCTTCCCTCCTGACAGCAGGATCCGGACATCCAGCAGGCTCTCTCCATAGGCCAGTCCAAGCAACAGGGCATGCTGCATCGCTCCTGTCAGCGCCGGCATTCCAAACATACCGGTCAGTGCCAGTGCGAGCTCGCCTGCCGCCCCATTCAGATTTTGATGTTGCAAGCAATACTGATAATTTAATCCTTCCCGCAAAAAGAGCAGTCGTTTTACAACGTATTTCAAATTCTTCCGATCCGACGGTTTTCCACTGATCAGATACTCTGCCTGATACTTCAGTTCTTCCTTTGCCTCCTTGCAGTAATTTGGAAACTGCATCAGAAGATATTCCCGAAACAGTGCGTCTGCTGCCATACCCTGATTCTTTTTTTCCAACTTCAGATTTCCATTTTGCAGATGCCTTCTGGATGGAAATGCCCCGGTCGGAATCGTTGTCGTGGAAACATGCTCACCTCCTGTGACCAAAGCCAGTGTTCCCCGCCGTTTCAGACGCCCGAGTGCTATAAGCGGATTCTTCACCGGAATGACTGCTGACATATGATCTTTTACCGGAGGTTCACCGGCTTCTGATGCTTCCTGCTGCTTTTCGGCTTCCTGCTTTTTCTTTTCTGCTTCCAGCACATCGAGCTCCTTATCATTTTCCTCCTGCCTTCGCTCATACTGCTCTCCAAGCACCTTCAGCTCACGTATCGTCCCGGTATCTGCTTGCGGAAGCTTATCGGCCAAAAGCTGCGGAGTTGCTTTCATATAAGCGACTGCCTGCTGATAAAATGGCTCTCCCTGCTCGTCTGTCAGTAATGCATAGCCCTGGATCTCACAGTCTGTCAGCATCAGCCTCCACGGATCAAATAATCCAAATCCGCCTTCTCCGGACAGCGGATCTGTATTCGCCTTCAGATAATACCGCAGTCTCCCCTCGGATTTCTGAATCTGAAAACTGCCGCTCCCACCTGCACCGTCAAGTGCAAAGATTTCAAACTCTTCCAGAAGATTTTTCTCATATTCCGCCAGTACAGAAAAATTTGCCACCCCTTCCAGACTCGCCGTCTGCGCCTTTGCCCCCTGAATCCTTACAGCCTCCACTACCGCCAGGAGCAGACACAGTATCAGAACTCCGGTAAGACTGAAAAAAACTGTCACCGACCCGTGCCACGTCGTTCGCTTTTCATGATGCACCATTCTCATACTGTTCCGCTCTGGCTTACAATCTTACCGAAAATACTCGTCACAAGACTGGTCAGCTGACTTTTAAAAATCAGTACTAGGCTGATTAATACGACTAAAATCAAGATGATTTCTACTACGCCAACGCCATCTTCCTCTTTTAAAAATGCCTTAATCTGTCCCATTTTTTCTCCTTTCCGTTTTTCTGGCTGTTTGACAGCGAATATTTGCAATCCGCTTCGCTACTTGCTCATTAACCAAATCGTTGCTTCACTGCTTATTGCTTCACACAACCGAAACAGTAGACTTGCCTGATTCGGTTAAAAGGACAGGAACGCCGGAACCATTAGAATAACAAGCACAATTCCCAGCATCAGAAGCATTGGAAACAGAAGCTTTGTCCCTGCCTTTTCGCCCAGCTTTCTTGCGTTATTTTTCCGTTCCGTAAAGGATGCCGCAGCCTCCTGTTCGAGCATCGTATTTAAGCCCTTTGTCCCTTTTCTCAAATTTTGCGAAAGCACGGTGCCAAGCCGGATATATTCCGGCATCTGACAGCGCCTTCCGAACCGTTCATATGCGTCTGTTTCCGCGATTCCGCTCTGCATCTCATAGCAGGCACAAGTCAGTTCTTCATATACATAATGAATCTCTTTCTTTTCCCGCTGATACTGCCCGGACAGCCGCCAAAACGCACCCTTCATGCTCATCCCTGCTCCAAGCAGCATCGCAAGCTTCCACATCAGATCCGGATAGTCTAAGAGCAGCTGTGTCTGTCGTTCCTTAGCCTGACGATGAACCTGCTGATCCATTCCGATCCATATCACAAGAGCCGTAAGCAACGTCAGTCCAAGCACCTTTGAAACCGGATTTTCTCTGGCATACAGCCAGTACAGCTTTCTTCCGTCAACCTCTGCCGGGAGTTCAAGTATCGCTTTACTTCCATGCTCTGAATCCTCGCGGGACAGTTCGTTTAATATTGATTGATGGAGCTGCTCCTCCTTCGGCATTTCCTGCGGAAAGACCTTTGCATACACAGTATATAAGGCTTCTTTTCCGCCGCAGGTAAGAGTTCCCTGTATCTCTACCAGCACGCCATCTACATCTTCCGATCCAAGCAGTCGCCCGCTCTCATCAATCACGCCATACGGAACCGTCGTCCAGCAAACCTGTACGGCTCCGTCTTCCAGAGTCTCTGGGAATGCCAGATCCTGCCGCACCTCATCCAGAGAGCTGTTTTCTCCCGGCAGCGTTTCATCCAGCGTCAAAATAGCCGCTTCCAGATGTTGCTGCTTTTCTGCCTCCGTATAGGCACGTTCCCGCACCGTTATCTCAAATGCCTGCACCTCCTCTCCGTCGATCTCCGCCTCCAGTGCTTCTGTCCTGTTTCCTTCCCCATAAGCTGGTCGCTGCAACGCCTGATCCGGCACGTCCTCTCTTCGAAGCATACTCCATCCAAAGCTGACCGCCGCCAGAAGAATCCCGATCATTCCTGCCGCAAGCACACAGCATATCTTTCGAATCCAATATGCCCGGATCGTCTCTTTTCTTCCGACCTGCAGCGCTGTAAGTTCTTTCTGCAGCGTCCCACGTCCCTTTTCCGGCTGATCCAATCTCAGGATGTCTACCAGAAACGCACCCATTTTTCTCCAAAAGCACTTAAGTCCCGACACTCCTATACCTCAATTCCCACAATTTTCTTTCCCCACAGATACGCCACAGCATAGATCAGAAGACAGACTGTCATCACCGCCCTTCCGGTCAGATTTCCATACATACCGGACAGAAACTCCGGTGATGTCAGCCGTACATACAGCAAGATCAGTAACGGCATCAGGCTCATCACCTTCTGCTCCGTCATCTTGCCGGTCAGCACTGTCTCAATCTCTGCAACCGTCTCCTGCTTCTGCCTGATACACGAAACCGTATTGCGGATCACATGCAGCAGATCTCCACCCGTGCGCTTTACTGTCAGAAACACCTCTGCAAAGCTTTGCAGGTCCTCCACCTGACTTCGCTCTCCCAGATCCTGCAGCAGGCTCTCCACGCTCTGGTTCCGGTCCAGCTGTAATGCCATATTCTGAAATTCCAGCACAATAAATGTATCGCGCGGGTACAGCTTTTCTAGCTCCTTTGCTGACGCACACACTGCGTTCTCAACAGAATAACCGGACTGAAGCGAAGCTGCCATCATCTGGATCGCATCTAAAAACTGCCGTTGCATCTCCCGCTTGCGCCTCCTGCGCCACGTCCTCTTCTGCTCCCGCAGCATCCATAACATTCCCGGAAAAAGCACAATCACGCTTACGAGAGAGTCATAAAACAGCCAGCCAAGCAGCAGAATCAGCGTCAGGTCGCCTGCCAGATACCGCCCCACATCTACTCTGCTCATGCGGGTATAAGGATGCTCCCGCCGGTGACTGTCTATAGCGTCAGTCCGGCCCGTTCGAGCTTTTCGCGCCGCCGCAGTCCCTTCCTCGCAACCAGCCTTCCACATACTTTCCCGCATGCATCCACACCCTCCTCTACGAACTCGTATAGCACCTGTGTCCGAATTTCTCCCGACTGCGGATCATATCCGAGAATTTCCAATATCTGTAGTATCTTTCTCGTCTTATCACGCAATCGTCCCAAATGGACAATCAGATCAATACCGGAAGCTATCTGTCTTCGGATCGCCGATAGCGGCATGTCAAAATCCATCAGCGCCATCGTCTCAATTCGTGAGAGCATATCCTGTGGCGTATTCGCATGACCGGTGCTGAGTGATCCGTCATGGCCGGTATTTAACGCCTGCAGCAGATCAATCGCTTCCGCTCCCCGGATTTCTCCGATCAAAATTCGATCCGGCCGCATCCGAAGACTCGCACGGATCAGATCCCGGATTGTGATCGCAAGCTTTCCCTCTGTATTCGCATTGCGCGCTTCCAGTCGTACCAGATTCGTAACCCCCTGAATCTGCAGCTCCGCATTGTCCTCAATTGTGATAATCCGTTCATCCTTTGGGATAAAGTCAGACAACGTATTTAAAAAAGTCGTCTTTCCGGATCCGGTACCTCCGGATATAAAGATGTTATACCGTGCGCACACCAGCGATCTCAGTAACGTAGCCACCTCTGCCGAGATACTTCCCCAATTTACCAGCTGCTCCATCCGGATAGCCCGGTTCGGAAAGCGACGAATCGTGATCACAGGGCCGTTTAAGGCGACCGGCGGCATCACAATATTCACGCGCTCACCGTGCTCCAGTCTGGCATCCACGATCGGCACCGCTTCATTTACGATGCGGTTGCACCGTCCGACGATCTGCTGTGCGATATCCTGCAGCTTTTCTGCAGATCCAAAGCATTTCTCCCAGCGCGTCAATCTGCCATACCGCTCAATAAAGATCCCATCCGTTCCATTTACCATGATCTCCGTAATCGTATCGTCCTCTAAAAGTTCCTGCAGGATATCCAGTCTTCGGATGGAATTGAACAGCTCTTTTCTCAGTGCATACCGCTCTGCCAGTCTCATGTAATGCTCCATGCTGTCGTCCAGAAGCAGTTCATCGATACGCTGATAAATTTCCTGATCCCCGATCTCCCGGTACTCCTCGAGACTTTCTAACAACCGCTCGCGAAGCGTACGGAACTTCTCCTCATTCATTTTCCTCCTCCCACAAAAGGCGGCGCACAAACGTCCCGGTCTCGCCCCATACCAGCTGCTGAATCATATCCGGGCCATTCGGGTCCAGCTCCGTCTGTGGCACCTGAAGCTTTTTTGTCTTCTCGAGGATCTCCTGCTGCTCCATCATCTGAAGAAGCTTCTCATATTGTGAAAGCTTTGCCCGCGCGATCCGGTCTGCGGCAACCGGCATATAGATCCTCTCACAGCGCTGCAGCAGCTCAAAGATGCCCTCCATCTGTCCACCCAGATCCAACAAAATGACATCATACTCGCAATACTCCATGATCCGTTTCAGGATCAGCAGCCACTCCTCTCCGGTCACTCCCCGGATATCTGCTGAAAAAAACGCGGGCGGCACGTATTGCAGCCCATGAAACGACTGAATGATAGAATTCAGCTTGTACACAAGATTCTCTTCTTTTTGTCTGGCAAAATAAATCAAGTCCGTCAGATCAGTACGATAATGTGTCCCAAATAACTCTTCGAAGCCAGAATATTCCTCCAAATTCAGATAGAGCACCTGCCTGCTCTCTGCTAGAATCTCCCCGAGCGCCAGCGCAAAGGCCGTCTTGCCGCTCCGCGCCACAGGTGAATAGATCCCTATCAACTTCGTATCTGTCGTTGCCGGGAACAGACAGGTATTCGGATTGGCCGCCGCATAATATTCCATCACTTCACAAATCAATTGATCTGATGACTGATATTTATAAACAAACGGATACTCCTCCAGATTCAGATCCCGCAGCTGCTCTCCCTCAGAGAGTATGACGATCCGCCCAATCGGAAGTTCCCGGATCTCATTACACATCGCACGCGTAGAGATCAGCAGCAGCTCGATCGGCTGTGCTCTGGCAAATTCCTGCAGGCTCTCTACGTTTGTAAAAGCCTGTACCTCAAACGGCGTCGTTCGTTTTCCATTCAGATAGTCTGTCAGATTGCAGGCGTAAGATGCATCCAGATCACAGACTGCAAAAATATTCTTCTTCAAATCCATCCTCCCATATAGCACAATACACTTGCCAGAATCGGCAAAGAGAAGCAGATCCTGCCTGCTTTTCCTACACCATCCAGATAGCTCTTCCAGTGCCGCTCTTTTGCGTACATCGCCGTATACTGCATAAAATACCCGAACCGCTCTGTCCATAAATGTCGCTTCCACAAAATCCAGAAGGACCAGACCGCTCCAAATACCACTGCCACAAGCATACACTTCAGTAAATCCATCGCGCCCAGAAAGCCTCCCACCACGCAGAACAGCTTAATATCCCCTGCCCCAAGCATCCGAAAATAAAACAACATCCCAAGCAAAAGAAGCGGTAACAGGCTTCCGCCCAGAAACAATACCATCCCGGCAGCCTTATACTGTACAACCTGACAAAGAAAACCTGCGAGCAACCCTGTCACAATCAGCTGATTCGATATCCGTCCGGATCGAAGATCGTCCCATGCCGCCGCCAGCACAATGCCAGACAGCAGCCACCCTGCAATTGGCCTCATTTTCCATCATCCCTTTCCTTTTTATTCCACTTATTATTTTTATATTTCATGTTTGTAATGTGTAGTATATCACTTTTTAGTGGTTTGTAAAGCATTTATGATGCATAAAAATAAGTTTGTGTGATCCTCACAAACTTTGTCCGTTTCCATTCTTCCATTTTTATATATAATTACATATTGTTTATAAAACGCATCTTATTTTATGTTATCACTTATTCCAGTAAACGAACATTCGCAATCCATCCCTGCAACTCTGCTGACAGATCCTAACTTCACTACTTGCTCATGAACGCAGTCGCTTCGCGACCTGTCAGTGGAAGCTTTCAACTCCCACTGACAGAAACATCCCCCACCCGCCGCTTAGTGCTCCGTGCTCTTGAAGCGGGGGAATGCTTATCTGCGTTCAAGAATGCCGTTTCCGTTACAAATATGCTTTTGGAGCAAAAAAAAATTCGCCCACGCCAAAAAGACGTGGACGAATTGCAGACAAAAAGTCTGATTCCATACCTGTATAAATATTGAATTTTACATTTGCTGATCCATGTACTTCATGTAGCTCACGACCATCATCGCGATCTTAAATGTCAGCGCATCATCAAATTTCCGGATATCCAGACCGGTGCTCTTCTGCAGCTTCTCCAGCCGATATACGAGCGTATTCCGGTGAATATACAGCTGACGCGCGGTCTCAGATACGTTCAGATTGTTCTCAAAGAATTTGCTGATCGTCGTCAATGTCTCCTCATCAAATGAGTCCGGCATTGTCTCCGTGAAAACCTCCTTCATGAACATCTGGCAAAGCGGCACTGGCAGCTGATAGATCAGACGTCCAATGCCAAGCGTATTGTAGGCAATAATCGACTTCTCCATGTAAAAAATCTTACCGACATCCAGGGCCATCTTCGCTTCTTTATAAGAGCGGGACACCTGACGAATCTCATTGACAATCGTACCATAAGCAATCCGCACACTGGACATTGCCTCCGTGTTGAGCATATCCCGCAGCATGTTTGCAGTCTGCTCTACTTCCTCATAATCATCCTGCTCCCGAAGCTCCTGCACGAGGATAATGCTCTGTTCATCGACTGCCGTGATAAAATCCTTCGTGTGACTGCTGAACAGCCCTTTGACGATCTCCATCGCAGTATTATCTTTCTCATATTTCGTCTCGATCAGATAAACGATCCGGCGCACCTCCGTGTCAATGTGAAGCTTTTTCGCACGATTGTAAATATCGATCAGGAGCATATTGTCGAGCAGCAGGTTCTGAATAAAATTATTCTTATCGAACCGCTCCTTATAAGCGGTGATAAGATTCTGAATCTCGCTGACTGCTACTCGTCCGAGCATATAGGCATCCTCAGCGGTGCCTTTGGATACAAGAATAAATTCCAGCGCCTTTTCATCATAAATCTTGAAAAAATGCGCATCCTGGACAACCTGACTGTCCGCCGGAGAATCTGCGAACTGAACGACTGCCTGCGGAAGAATAAAATCTGGCTGCATTGTCGTGGCTACTTCATTTCCTTCCGTATCCATTACGGCAAAGTCAACCCGGGTAATGCCATGCAATTCATCAATGGTATTCTGTAAAATCTGGCTTGAAATCATCGTTTCACGTCCTTTTCAAAGTATTTGGGCAATCATACAAATACTATAGACTATTTTTCAAATTTTGGCAATGTGGAAATTAAAAAAACAATGCGCCTTATGTATCAGAACTTAAATACCGCTACTCCATAAGCAGGCAGGTCGTATGCAAAAGAATATGGTCTTCCGTCACACTCGCCCTTTACCGCCTTGTATACTTCCGGCTGCTCCTTTCCGCTTCCGCCATACTGAAACTCATCGCTGTTCAGAATCAGACGATACTGCTTTCTGCGCGGAACCCCGACCCGGTAATCCGGCCTTGGCACCGGTGTGAAATTAATGACAAAGAGCAGATTATTTTTTCCGTCTGCCGAATGCCGTACAAAGCTGAAAATACTCCTGTATGCATCGTCCGCATTGATCCATTCGAAGCCCTCCGGCTGGCAGTCCAGCTCGTACATTGCCTTGTTTTTTGTATATAAATGCTGCAGCGCAGCCACGTAACTCTGCAGCTGCTGATGCTTTTCCTCTGCCAGCAGATACCAGTCAAGCTCCCGCTCCTCGCTCCACTCACGCAGCTGTCCGAACTCCTGTCCCATAAACAAAAGCTTCTTGCCAGGATGCCCCATCATGAAGGAATATCCGGCCTTCAGATTCGCAAACTTATCCTCGTACTCGCCCGGCATCTTATTGAGCATCGAACATTTCAGGTGCACGACCTCATCATGCGACAACACAAGTATATATTTTTCCGCATATGCATAGGTCATGGAAAACGTCATTTTATTGTGATTATAACTGCGGAAATACGGGTCCAGCTTCATGTATTCGAGGAAATCGTGCATCCAGCCCATGTTCCACTTCATTGAAAATCCAAGGCCGTCATCCTCCGGCTTTCCGGTCACCTTCGGCCATGCCGTCGACTCCTCCGCAATCATCATAATGCCCGGATAGCGTCCAAGCATCAGGCTGTTTAGATGCTTGAAAAATTCAATTGCCTCAAGATTTTTATTTCCACCATATTTATTTGGCACCCACTGCCCCGCTTCTCTTCCATAGTCCAGGTACAGCATCGACGCGACAGCGTCCACACGCAGCCCATCGATGTGAAACTGTTCGACCCAGTAAATTGCATTTCCGATCAGGAAATTTTTTACTTCATTTTTTGCATAATCAAATACCTTGGTCCCCCAGTCCGGATGCTCGCCCTTACGCGGATCTGCGTACTCAAACAGACAGGTGCCATCAAAATCTGCCAGCCCCTGTGCATCCTTCGGAAAATGAGCCGGTACCCAGTCCAGAATGATACCGATCTTATGCTTATGCAGATAATTTACAAAATATGCAAAATCCTCCGGCGTGCCATAGCGGGAGGTCGGCGCATAATAGCCGGTCACCTGATATCCCCAGGAACCGTCAAACGGATGCTCGGCAATTCCCATCAGCTCTACATGCGTATAGCCCATGCGTTTTACATAGTCAGTCAGGACCGGAGCCAGCTCGCGGTAATTGTAAAAACCCGGCTCATCCTCTCCGTGCGGATGCTTCTTCCAGCTACCCGGATGTACTTCATAGATGGAAATCGGACTCTGATCCGGCACAAATTTTTCCCGCGCAGTCATCCATGTGCTGTCGGACCAGTGGATCTTTGAAATGTCCGCGATCTTCGATGCGGTACCCGGACGAAATTCCGCAGAATTCGCAAACGGATCTGCCTTATACAGCTTCTGTCCATTTTGGGTTTCGATCAGAAACTTGTACAGCTCCCCTTCTCCGATGTCTGGTACAAACAATTCATAGATGCCAAGCGGATCCCTGCGGATCATCTTGTGTGAGGTCTCATCCCATTCATTAAATGTACCGATTACATGCACCGACTTCGCATTTGGCGCCCAGACAGCAAATGCAGTTCCTTTCTTTCCCTGATACGTCATCGGATGCGCGCCAAGCTTACGAAAAATATCATAATGTGTACCCTGCCCAAACAAATACTGGTCCAATTCTGAAATCAGATATTGTTCCTGTTCTTTTTTCTGTTTTGTACTGCCGCCTGCCGCTGCAGTCTTTTTTCTCCCTGCCATCTTTTCCTTCTCCTTTTTTATTCTGCTACTCAATCCCATAGAAATCTTTTTCAAGATGTATTCCCCCACCCACTGCTTATTGCTCTGTGCGACAAAAGCAGGAGACTTGCCAAAATATACTGCAAATCAGAACTATATGCTTATCTTCTGACCGGCACCAGAAGCGCACTTCCACCAGCCGGAAGCTGCACACGAATCCGTCCATTTTCCATCCGAAGCACCTCTTTACTCTCCAGATTTACAAACTCATCCGCCTGCAACGGAACCGGAACATACAGCTCTGCCGGATTTTCATCGTTATTCACAGCTATGATGATCGCATCCTGATCCTTGATCCGTGCAAAGGCATACTGGCGGTTTGTCAGCATCAGCTCTCGGTAAGCGCCTTCTGCAAGCACCGGATACTCCTTTCTGCACATTCCAAGAAATGCAAGATACTCTGCAAGGCCCGGCACATTCGGATGCTGTTCCATCTCCTCCAGCACCAGATGCGGACGGAGTGCCGGATCTCCGCCATCTGCCTTTCTTCCCTCAATACCCCATTCTGAACCATAGTACAAAGACGGCACACCCGGAAGTGTATACAATAATGTATATACCGGTCTCAAATGCCGCTTGTCATTCAGCTTCGAATAAATACGATCCACGTCATGGTTATCTACAAATGAGTATAACACCCTTCCGCGATAAATGCCTCCATTTTCATCAAATTGTCTGCGAATCGTATGCGCAATTTCAAAATAATTGTGATCATTATGTCCGGAATACAGCCCCTTGTGCAGCTCATAGTTCGTTACCGAATGTAATACATCTGCATTTGCCCAACGTGCATAATCGCCATGGATGACCTCACCCATCAGCCAGAAATCCTGTTTTTCATTCCCGGTCATCCAGCGCATTTCTTTCATAAAATCAAAATCCAGGCAATCTGCGCAGTCCAACCGAATTCCGTCGATATCAAATTCATGAATCCAGAACCGGATCACGTCAAATAAGTAATCCTTTACCTCACGGTTCTGCAAATTCAGATTTACCAGTTCAAAGCAGTTTCTCCACGCCTCATAGCCAAATCCGTCGTTATACGGACTGTTCCATCCGAAATTCACACCCTTATACCAACCACAGTAGCGAGAACTCTCCCTATTTTTCTGAATGTCCTGAAAAGCAAAAAACTCACGCCCGGTATGATTGAACACCCCATCCACAACAATACGCAGCCCCATCTGATGCGCCTCTGCTACAAACGTTTTAAAGTCTTTGTTATCGCCCAGTCTGCGATCAACCATCCGATAATCCTTCGTATCATAGCCATGTGTCGTAGACTCAAACAACGGTCCGATATAGATCGCATCACATCCGAGCGCCTTAATATGCGGAAGCCATTTTTTCAGTTCATCAAAACGATGTACTACTTCTCCTTCCTTATTTTGCAACGGCGCACCGCTCATTCCAAGTGGGTACATATGATAAAATACTGCTGAATCATACCAATTATTCATCAATTTTTCCTCTTTTCATTCTATTTTTCGGCAAAGCGGATATTCGCAATCCATCCCTGCAGCTCTGCTGACAGGGCCTAGCTTCGCTACTTGTTCTTTGAAGTTCATGATCACGAGAAAATTCCATACATGAACTGCCGCACAACCGCATTGATCTCCTCTGTGGCCAACCCCTTCTCGGAACCTTCTTCAAATTTTAAAATGAGATAATGATTGATCGTACCGATAAACCCAATGGCAAACTGTCTCTGGCGTCCGTTCATATTTCCAAGCTGCTCCGCTGCCCGATCAAAAATCCGAACGACCAGCTCATAAAATTCTGTGACATATGGCTTCACCGCCAGATATGCCTCATTTTCTCTTGCCGAGTAAAACAGAGCCATAAAAAGCATATAAAATTCCCGATCGTTCTCGAAAAAGGAACAGTAATTGCGTGCCAGCCGATACAGGACTTCCTCGATCCGATTATCCATATCCGCCGCCTCATGAAGAAGCTTTCGAAATTCCTTAAATTCTACCTCAATCAGTGTTTTCAGCAAACCAAGCTTGCTTCCGAAGTAATAGTACAAAGTAGGCTTCGTAATGCCTGCACGATCTACAATTTCCTGTACCCCAACCGCATCATACCCTTTTGAATAAAAAAGTGTCTTGGCACACTGCATAATCAATTCCCGATTTTCCACCTGCTCACCTCTTCTTTTTGTTCCAATACATGAGAATCCTGATATCCTGCTCCTATGCAGCCTTATTATACCGTTCGGTATATAAAATGTCAATGGGGTTTTATTAAATAAGTAATAAACAAAAAAAGAACTCTTAGCTATCTCGCCAAGAGTTCTAAAGTCATGAGACACCCGGGACTCGAACCCGGGACAACTTGATTAAAAGTCAAGTGCTCTACCACCTGAGCTAGTATCCCATCTGTTTAACTAAACAGAATGCCCAGAACCGGAATCGAACCAGTGACACGAGGATTTTCAGTCCTCTGCTCT
>ERZ809224.1425-NODE-1425-length-17474-cov-87.910213_pt1 | contig 17474 bp, 19 predicted proteins | sample MGYA00520513_ERZ809224 | MGnify/ENA primary metagenome ERZ809224 (study PRJEB31576, sample SAMEA3212658) | Homo sapiens | biome: human-gut; feature: human gut; material: fecal | place: Sweden | collected 2012 ... | reverse complement strand
GAGTTCAGACGTGTGCTCTTCCGATCTAGCACCGCCACGCCGCCCACCAGCCAGTCGGTGACGGCGGTGCGTCTGCGCAGCGCCACGGGGAACAGCAGTCCCGCCCCGGCGGCGAGAACAATCCGCAGGAAATAGACCGGCACCGGCACGGTGTCCCGCAGCACCAGCTGGAACAGCAGCCCGGTCAGCGCCGTCAGAAACGCGGAAATGGCAGGGAAGATCAGCGGCTGTTCCTCCGGAATGTGCCGGGCAAGGAGCAGCGCCAGCAGTCCGCCGGAGGCCGACCACACCAGCCCCTGCAATCCCGCGATGCCCCAGAAGACCCAGTAGCCCAGCATGGCCCCCAGACTCATGACCGCCGCGTGCCAGCCGCTCATGGCTAAAATCAGCCCCATCGCCAGCGGCTGAGGGTAATTGCCCAGACTGGCCGCGCTGAGCAGAAATCCGCTGCCGCCGCACAGGAGGACGACCCCTCCTGTGCGGATTTTGGGGTTCAGCAGCAGCCTTTGGCACGTTCGCCGCCCCCGCCGCAGGTACGTTTCCATGGATGCAATCATTTCCACCACAGCCTTTCCTTAGTGATGGGAAAATCCTATCACGCCGAGAAAAATTATGCTGTCGGATTCGCAATGGTGAGAAAGTTTCTTGCATCGGGGGCGGGATGGGTGTATAATGACCTGTAATTAAGGAAGCTGGAAGGGAATCAATGACGGCCATGGGCAGAGAATTTGAACTGAAATACCGGGCGGATTCCGGGAATATTGCCGCCATTCGGGCAGCATTCGGGGATTTTTCCGAGATTCGGATGGAAACGGTCTATTATGACACTTTGGATGCCGCCCTGAGCCGCCGGCGCTGGATGCTCAGACGCCGGTACGAAAACGGGACCTCCGTCTGCACCCTGAAAACGCCCCTCCCTGACGGCAGCCGGGGAGAGTGGGAAACCCCATGTGACGATATCGGGTTGGCAGCAAAAGAGTTATGTAAACTCGGCGCGCCGGAAGACCTGCTGCCCCTGACGGCAAGCGGCCTGACGGAAGCCTGCTCTGCCCGGTTCACCCGTCTGGCAAAGCAGATCGTTCTGGAACGCTGCACCGTGGAGCTGGCGCTGGACGAGGGCACGCTGATGGGCGGTGGGAAGACGCTTCCCTTCGCCGAAGTGGAAGTGGAACTGAAATCCGGCGAAGAAGCCGTCGCGACTGCCTTTGCCGAAGCGCTGGCACAAAAATTCAACCTGACCCCGGAACCCAAAAGCAAGGCGCAGCGAGCCATGGAGCTGCTGCATTAAGGACATACAGGAGAGAGAAATATGCCCAAATTTGAGACACTGTTTTCCAAATACGACCGTCTGGTGCTGTTCGACACCGAGACCACCGGCCTGCTTTACAACCGGGACGAGATCATTGAGTTTGCCGCCGTGGTGCTGGAGCGGGTGGACGAAACGCCCCAGGTGGTGCAGGAGTACGACCAGCTGGTCGCCCTGTCCCCCGGCGGGTTTGTGCCGCCGAAAATTCAGGAGCTGACCGGCATCTCTACCCAAGACCTGCGGGAACGGGGACTGCCCAAGACCAGAGTCTGCCGGGACATTGCGGAGATGATTCAGGGCAACACCCTGCTGCTGGCCTACAACGCCCATTTTGACCTGAGTTTTCTATTCTATATGCTTCTGCGGGACGGCGACCCGGCCGTGCTCAAGGGCAAGGACAAGCTGGACCTGCTCACGGTCTACCGCGACCGCCACAGCTACCCCCACCGGCTGTGCAGCGCCATCGAGGTCTACGGCCTTTCCGGGAAGGTGGTCAATTCCCACCGGGCGGTGGACGACGTGCTTGCCACCGTGGCGGTGATGGAGGAAATGGAGAAGGAAAAGAACGATTTGGAGCGTTATGTAAACCTTTTTGGCTACAACCCCAAATACGGCATCGAGGGCAAGCCCATTAGCTCCATTACTTACAAGCCCCAGCCCTATAACCCTGTGAAGCCGCTGTACGAGGCGTAGTACCCCTATGGAATGGCTGAATGTTTTCGGGCTGGTCATGGTGGCAGTCATCATGATACCCAATATTCTGTTTGCGATGAAGTGCAAGGACGGATTCGTGAACAAATGGAACATCAAATCTGTGGAAACCGTGGAACAAATCGGCAGGTTCGGCTGCTTTGGATTTATGATCATCAACATTCCGGGAACCAGGTTCGGGTGGTGGTCTGACGAAGCGTTTGCCGTATATCTGGTCGTAGATGCCGTGCTGGTGACGCTTTACTGCGTGATCTGGGCGGTCTGTTTCCGGAAAAGCAGCGTTTTCAGAGCGTTGGCGCTGTCCATCATCCCCTCCGTTCTGTTCCTGTTCAGCGGGATTATGAGCCGGTCGATTCTCCTGACCATTGCCGCGGTATTGTTTGCGCCGAGCCATATTCTGATTTCGTATCAAAACGCAAAATGATTTTACCACAGGAGGTAACAATATGCTGAATCCATCCGCCTATGCTCTGGGGGCCAACCGCTCCTGCATCCGGGACCTGTTTGAATACGGCTGCCAGCGCGCCGCCGTTGTGGGACGGGAAAACGTCTACGACTATTCCCTGGGCAACCCCTCCATCCCCTCGCCGAAGGAGGTGGACGAGACGGTGCGCCGGATCCTCGACGACACCGATTCCCTGCTGATTCACGGCTACACCTCCGCCGTAGGCGATTACGCCACCCGCAAGGCCATTTCCGACGACCTGAACGCCCGCTACGGCGTGTCCACCGTTCCGGAGGAATTCTTCATCGGCTGCGGCGCGGCGCCGGAGTTGGTGAGCGTGTTCCGGGCGCTGGCAGTCCCGGGGGCGGAAATTCTGGCGGTCGCGCCCTATTTCCCGGAATACAAACCCTTCGCGCAGGAGGCGGGGCTGGAATTCAAGGTCGTCCCGGCGGACATCCCCTCCTTCCAGATCAACCTGACCGCTATGGAGCAGATGATCACGCCCAGCACGCAGGCGGTCATCCTCAACTCCCCCAATAACCCCTCCGGCGTGGTCTACACCCGGGAGACATACCAAAAGCTGGCAGCAATCCTTAACAAAAAGGCCGCGGAGTACGGCCACCCCATTTACATCGTCTCCGACGAGCCTTACCGGGAGCTGGCCTATGGGGTCGAGGTGCCGTTCCTGCCGGAAATTTACCGGGATACCGTCATCTGCTATTCCTATTCCAAGTCCCTGTCCCTCCCCGGCGAACGGATCGGCTATGTGTATGTGCCTCAGAAGGCCACGGACGGCAAGGCGCTGTATTCCGCCGTTGCAGGTGCTGCCCGGGCGGGCGGTCACGTCTGCGCCCCCAGCCTGTGGCAGAAGGTCATTGCCCGATGCGCCCATCTGCGCCCGGACTTGGAGAGCTACGACCGCAACCGCAAGGCGCTGTACGAGGGGCTGACCCGGATGGGCTACGAAATGGCGAAGCCCGACGGCGCGTTCTATCTGTTCATCAAAGCTCCCGGTGGCGACGCCAACGCATTTTCCGACGCGGCGAAGAAAAAAGACCTGCTGGTCGTCCCCGGCGACGGCTTCGGCTGCCCGGGATATTTCCGCATCTGCTACTGCGTGAGTCTGGAAATGATTCAGAAAAGTCTGCCGGTGTTTGAGGAACTGATTCGCTGCGGAGAGTGGTAAAGCGTTTTCCGGATTACGATGGACGGGGGAGTGAAGTTTTATGGACATGGTTTATGAAACTGAACAAAAATTAATCATGGCAGTTTGCTATAACGAAGTTATTAAATATCTGGAAGGCAAGGGAATATATACAATTTGTAGTGATCCCAGAGATAGACAGTCTCCCCATGCCTTTAATTTCAGTATAGAATGCTATAATAAATTCGCTGCCAACCATCCTCAACTTGAATTGGACAGACGGTTTTCGGAAGAAATCATTTCAAAATTAAAGAGCGATAAATGTAATGTTTATGATGTTTATTATCTTTTCAACTGCCTTGCTGCCCAATTAAGATTGGAAAAGAACGGCATTGCGTCATTTGAGGTAGAAAAAACTAAACTTGATGAAACATGTCGATTGTTAAGGGGAAAAACGCTTGCGCTTCAAGATGATCTAAGGACATGCCATGACAAAAAAGGAGAATATTATACAGACGGTATGTTTGGGTATATGCAAAGCGAAAGCAATCGAGTGTATCACGAGACCGGTAAAAGAATTTTATGAGCTGAAGAAATGAAAGCAGCAAATTCAGGCCGTTGGTATCCACAAAAGAGGATACCAACGGCCTGTTTCCTGTGTTAATCAGCCAGAAAATCCGGAATGAACCCGGTATCCGCCGCCTCGGCTTCCTGCGTGAAGCCTTCCAATTCATTCAGATACATCCAACTGAGCACCGCGTCGTATTCCTCATCGGTGACCCGGCGGTCGAAGGGGGCGGGAAGGCCGCCCATGGGTGTGTACTGGCGCATCAGGCTTACCAGCACCTCCCCGGGGGCAAAATTCTCCCCGATCCAGTCCAGCACCCGCAGAGAATTTTCCACATTTCCGGGCAAAATCAGGTGGCGGATGATGACGCCCCGGGTGACCTTCTCCCCCTCCCAGCGCACCGCACCCACCTGCCGCACCATCTCCCGGATGGCGTCGGCGACCACGGGAAAATAGTCCGCCGCCCCGGACAGCTGCCCCGCCAGACGGGCATCCGCGTATTTGAGGTCGGGAAGGTAAATATCGACGCACCCCTCCAGCGCCCGCAGCGTCTCCACCTGTTCGTACCCGCCGCAGTTGTACACCACCGGCACGGGCAGTTTCGGCCGCAGCGCCGGGAGGATCGTGGGCAGAAAGTGGGTGGGGGTCACAAGATCGATGTTCTCCGCCCCCTGGGCAATGAGGTCTTCAAACAGACGCCTGAGTCCGGCGGAGTCCGTGGCCTTCCCTACCGCGCCGCCGCTGATGGCGGCGTTCTGGCAGTAGCGGCACCGGAGCGTGCAGCCGCCGAAGAAAACCGCGCCGCTTCCCCCGGCTCCCGCCAGCGCCGGTTCCTCCCATTTGTGGAGCATGGCTTTGGCCACGAGGGCGGTATCCGGGCAGCCGCAGAAGCCCCGCTGTCCCGCCGTCCTGTCCACGCCGCACCGCCGGGGGCAGAGATTGCAGTTTACATAATCCATACGCATCCCATCCTTTGGGGGTATCATATCAGTTTTTTCGCCTTTTCTCAACCCCGGACTTTACCGGCGTGCGAAAATGTGGTAAACTACAAAAAATAAACTGTCTGCGCCCCTCGCAAACAGCTTTCAGAAAGGGGTAATTGCAATGGAAATCCGATTTGCCGAAAACCGGGACATTCCTGGTATGATCAACTTGCTGCTTCAGGTGGGGGAAGTCCACCACCGCATCCGCCCCGACCTGTTCCGGGCGGGCGCGCAGAAATATGACGAGCAGGCCCTCGCCCGGATGCTCACCGATGACACCCGTCCCATTTTCGTGGCCGTCGAGGACAGGAAGGTGCTGGGCTATTGCTTCTGCATTTTGCAGGTGCGGGAAAACGACCCGGTGCTCTTAGACGACCACACACTGTACATCGACGACCTGTGCGTGGACGAAGCCTGCCGGGGCAAGCACGTGGGGCAGGCGCTGTACGACCACACCGTGGCCTACGCCCGGAGAATCGGCTGCCGCACGGTGACACTGAACGTATGGTGCGGCAACGACAGCGCCATGCACTTCTACGAAAAGCAGGGGCTGAAACCCCGGAACATCCACATGGAAACCATTTTGTGAGGAATGCCATGCTAGTCAAGAACCAGATTTACGAAGCCGAGATCACGGACTATACCGCCGAAGGACAGGGCGTCGCCCATATCGAGGGCTGCGCCGTGTTCATCCCCAACGCCGTCGCCGGGGAAAAGGTGCGCGTCCGGGTGGAGAAGGCGCAGAAGACGTGGGCGGCGGGGAAAATTGTGGAGATTCTGGAAAAGTCCCCCCACCGGGTCAACCGGGAGTGCGAGGTCGCCAAGCTCTGCGGCGGCTGCGATTTCTGGCACATGGACTACGCCGAGGAGACCCGGCTGAAAGCCCAGCGGGTGAAGAACTGCCTGAACCGCATCGGCGGCGAAAATCTGGCGGAAGTCCCCATTCTCGCCGCCCCCGACTGCCACGGCTACCGCAACAAGGCGCAGTATCCGGTGGCGGTGAAAAAAGGACGCGCCTACGCCGGATTCTACCGGGCGGGCACCCACGACGTGGTGGAAAACGCCCGCTGCCGCATTCTCCCGGAGGAGATCGACGCCGCGAAGGATGCGGTAATTGATTATGTAAACCAATACCGGGTCAGCGTCTACGACGAGACCACCGGCAAGGGGCTTCTGCGGCATATTTACGTCCGCCGGGGCGCGGTGTCCGGGCAGGTTCTGGTATGTCTCGCGGTGAACGGGGAAAAAATCCCCCGGCCGGAGGCGCTCGTCCAGCGGCTGGGCGGGATTCCCGGCTTTACCACGCTGGTGCTGTCCGTGAACACGAAGCGGGGCAACGCCGTGCTGGGCGACCGCTTTCTCACTCTCCACGGCCCCGGCTATATCGAGGACACCCTCTGCGGCCTGAATTTCCGCCTGTCCCCCCGGTCATTTTATCAGGTGAATCACCATCAGGCGCAGCGGCTGTACGAGATGGCGATTTCTCAGGCGGAGATCACCAAGGCCGACACGGTGCTGGACCTGTACTGCGGCGTCGGCACCATCACGCTGGCCATGGCTGGCGCGGCGGGGAAGGTCATCGGCGTAGAGGTCGTCCCCCAGGCGGTAGAGGACGCCCGGGACAACGCAGTGCGGAACGGCATCACGAACGCGGAATTTTTCTGCGGCGACGCCGGTCAGGCGGCGCTGGAGCTGGAAAAAAGCGGCGTCAGGCCGGACGTGGTGGTCGTTGATCCGCCGAGAAAGGGCCTGAACGCGGACACCATCGAAGCCCTTCACCGCATGTCCCCCCGGCGCATCGTCTACGTCTCCTGTGACCCCGCAACGCTGGCGCGGGACGTGGCGTTGCTGAAAGAGCGGGGCTACACCCTGAAAACCGCCGCCGCGGCGGACTTGTTCCCGAGGTGCGCCCACGTCGAGACGGTTGTCTTGCTTTCCAAGGGAGAAATCGACTCGAAGAAGGTTCGTGTGGAGTTCTCACTGGAGGATATGGATATGTCCGGGTTCCAGAAGGGGGCGACCTACGAGCAGATCAAGGCGTATGTGTTGGAGCATACTGGCTTGAAGGTGTCTTCCCTCTACATCTCGCAAATAAAGCGCAAGTGCGGGCTGGATGTGGGGCAAAATTATAATCTGTCAAAGAAGGAAGATGCTAAAGTGCCAAAATGTCCGCCGGAGAAGGAAGCGGCGATCAGGGATGCGTTGAAATATTTTCAGATGATTTAAGAGTCTATTGAGCAAAAAAGCAGTAAATCAATTTCAGATTTACTGCTTTTGCTGGCCGGGCCGGTGAGCTACGAGCATTCATGACTTTTTGATAACTTGTTCCATACTGATATATTAAGCGGAAAGTTGTGGCCCTGTATTTTCAGAGGGAAACGAATGCTCCTTGAATATATCCCACAAAATATGCCATCGCTATACTCAGTGCAATGCAACATATACATAGTATTTCAGCAATTACCTTTTTTTCGATTATTTCATTTATGGACTTTCCGTAATCAATAGTAGACCATACCATTGAAAGCAAAAATAGAATTGAAATCCATTGAGTATGAAATGATAGTCCCATGCTAACAAATACATAGTTTGAGATGATGTAAAAAGCGCTTCTGACTACAACTTCTGTCACTTTTACAATCCGATTTCTCATAGAATTCTCCCTCTCTGATAATACTGTGGGCGGCAGCACTCCTTGCTGTCGCCCCTTGATTGCCTATCTGCAAAGGCGGGCGGGGCTGTCAACGGCGGCGCTTGCGCCGTTCATCTTGACCGTTGACTGGCTCGGCTGGCTTTGCTATTCCGTGATCTCTTTCAGTTATTGTCAAAGGAAATGTAGATAGTTAGACTATTGGGTATGTAGCTGATACTTAACCACTTTTCGTCGTTTGATAAAAGTGTCCCGATAGAAACATAGTTTTCTCCCTCGATTTCCTCTGACACATTTTCAATTACGGAAAAGCCTTCTTGGTTCAAAAGCTCCATATACTCGTTATAGTCGTTTTCGCTAATACCGGTAAGGTTGATATTACAATTCTCATGTTCTGTATCAAGTGTAGCCCATGCAACCGTACCAGGCGCAACAGGAAGCCCCTCTGTGTACTCATTCTCAGGCCAAACACCCTCGTCCAATTTTGTAACACTATTAGATTGCGTATTGTTCTCATTGCTTGTCGGTGTAGATGAGGTATTTTGATTAGAACACGCAGCCAAAAAAATCATAATCATGATTGTGAATACAGAAATATATTTCTTCATTGGTTACCTCCTGTTTTTGTGTATGGTTCGGATAATTAACAAAAGAGCAATAGCTGTTGCTGCAAACCCAATAGCCAAAAGGATTTGCGAAATATCAAAGGCAAACGCGCCCTCAATCTGTATATTTGTTGTCGCGTCGGCTTGTCCGATTGCTCCTTCTGGTACTTTTCCTGATTGTGTAACAGCATATACCGAAAAGGCAGCAGCCGCGATAACAAGCGCAGCAAGAGTAGAAATGATACCGTTCCTTTTTTTCGATTTGGTGTTATCAATGCCAAACTGTTCTGCGGTGCTGTCTGCAAATTCTTTTGGCGTCCCCAAACGCTGGATAATCTGCTGCTCTGTTTCTCCATGCTCCATAGCAGACGCAAAAACTTCATTCAAGTCACGTACAACCTCTTTTTTCATTTTGCGTGGTAAAGATAGTTCCTTTTCAACCTGTTTGATATATTGTTCTTTCATTTGGATACCCTCGCTTGTTGATAACTTTCTATAAAGCCGTTTACGCAGTTTTCATAGCTTGACCAAAATAAGATTAGTTCATCAAGTACATTCCTGCCTTTATCCGTTAAAGAATAATACTTTTTTGAGCCGCCATTTGCCGCAGCCGGAGCCAATCGGCATTTGATTAGTTCTGCTTCCTGCAAACGATACAAAATGGGGTAAATGGTTCCCTCTTTCGCATATCCCAAAACAGACGCACTATTGTTCAATTCAGTTATAATTTCATATCCATAAGTTTCCTTGCGTCCGATTAGGCACAAAAGTATCATTTCCAGAGAGCCTTTTTTGAATTGCTGGACATATTTGTTATTCATATCGTCGCCTCTCTTTAGCTTTGCTATTTAGGCTCGCTAAGTAGCAACTATATTATATCTCTTCCGAAGTATCAGAGTCAATAGGCTTAACGAAAAAGTTACAAGATGTCTGTGTAAGGTAATGACAGAATAGCGGTGTGCTGGCGAACTATGCTTTATTTTGTTTTTTATTTAAATCATTCAATAGGGCGGTAGCATCCCTATTGGCAAGGGGATTCCAAAAGGGAACAGCGTTCTCCTTTGTCTGGGGTGTTCAGAGGGGATAGTGTTCCCCTTTGACCGGAAGAATCCAAAGAAACCGGCGGTTTCGTGGCACACGATTTTCCGTAGGAAAGTCTAGTGTGTTATACCTTTGTGGAGCAGATGGCAGCCGGAATTGTAGCACACCCTGAAAAGTGTGGCCACAGTTGCGGCGTTCTGGCGGGAAAGGTTGCCCCTTGCGGGGCAGCATAAGCGACAGAAAAAGGCTGGCAGGCGGTGCGGGCAAGCACTGTCTGTCAGCCGTGTCATTTGCGGAACAAAGGTATATCAAAGCCCCCGTCAGCCGCTGCTTCCCATCGTATCAGAACCACCACGGCAGCTTTCCGCGCAGGCTGTCCATCGCCTCGCCCTCCACCTTCTTTGTCCGGCTCTCGCTGAGATGGAAATGGAGCGCCGCGCCGATCAGCGGGTGCTCGATTCCATCGGTAAAGCCATAGCGGTACAGCAGATAGGTCTGCTCTCTGGCTGTCAGCTTGTCCAGCGCCGCATACAATTCTATCAGCTGCTCTTTTTGGATATAGATTTGCTCCGGCGTTTGGGTGTGAGGGTCGGCTATGGCTTCGATCCGCAGCATCCGTTCATCCTCTGAGAGAACGTCATCCAGATATACTCTCTGGAAGCCGGGGGCGTCTTTCTTATCCACCATCCGTTGCTCAAATAAACCGAGGGCGGCGCGGATGCAGTCCGTCATGGCGTTGCGGAGCGCCGGTGCTGCATAGGTCAGAAATTTCATGCCCCGTCCGGCATCAAACAAAGGGATCGCGTTCAGCAGGCCGATACTTCCCTCCTGCATCAAATCATCCAAATCAATTCCAATATCATTTTCATCCAGCCCCATGTTTCGGTATTGCTCCAGCGCAATTTTTCGGATGAATCCCAGATTCTTTTCCAGCAGAATGTCACGGGCAGCCGTATCCCCTTTCTGTGCCAGTCTGCACAGCTGCTCATTGCTCCGGGTCGGCATTTTGCTTCTCCTGCGCGTGGTCTAAGGTGGATTGGAGAAATTCCGTCAGCGCCTGACCGAACTTGTCTAATGCTTCCTTTTGCACACCGTCCATCCCCGCTGCGCTCTGGGTGACGGCGGCGGAAATCATTTCGGGCGTGATGGTCGGAGTATGAACATCCGCCCCTTTGGTGAGTTCGGTAAACATCTGCTGAGTGATGCCCTTGGTCAAGGACTGCGCTGCTGTGAAATCGTTGCCGATCTCTTTCTTCACTTCCCGCAGCGCCGCCATAAATGTGTTCTGTATCATCGTCAGGTCTGCCTGATATACGGGAACTTTCTGCCGGTTGACAGTTCTGGCCGCCTGCACCGCAGCGTCTGTTTTATTGTTTCGGCGCAGCATGGCGCTGAGAGTAGTAAGCATCTGGTTCTGTCCGGCGAAACCGGCGGCCAGCGTATCGTCAAAATATTGCTCAATCATATAGGTGACTTCTGCAAAGCGAGGGCTTTCCAAAAGGCGGTTGACGATCTCTGCATTGGCTTTTCCGGTGTACAGATTCCGCGCCGCCTGCACCGACAGGCCCAGTTCTTCAATATCAAAATTTGTCCGGTCGGGCGTGTTGACTTCCCCCAGCAGGAAATCTGTGGAGACTTCAAACACTTTCGCAATGCGGAGCAAATGTTCTGTGCTGATCTTATCAGTCTTACCGCTGACAAACCGGCTGATGGCGCTCTCGGTGCTGCCGATGCGGGTCGCCAGCTGTGCCTGGGTAATTTTATGTTCCTTCATAAGCTCCTGCATCCGCTGCCGGATATTGCCGGGCAGATAGGCTCCCTCCATGTGACGCACCTCTCTTCTGAAAACTCTCTTTATCCATTATACCTGATAAAACCAGCGCGGGCAAATGCTTTCCGCTGGCTTCGCCGCTCTGAGGTCTTGCATTTTTGCAAGATTTCAGGGCGGCGTTTTTTCATTTCTTGCACTTTTAGCGGATTTTTCGGTTTATAGGCTTTTTCCCCGTATATTCAGGCAGACGGGCAGATACCGTCAATAAATAATGGAGGACAAAGCCTATGAATTTATTTGAAACTGTAAAATCCGCTGTCACCGTGAAGCAGGCCGCCGAATACTACGGCTGTAAGGTCAACCGGGGCGATATGATCTGCTGCCCCTTCCACGATGACCGGCATCCCAGCATGAAGCTGAACAGGGATTATTTCTATTGCTTTGGCTGCGGGGCTACCGGGGATGTGATCGATTTTGTGGCGCGGCTGTTCGGCCTGAGCAGCTACGAGGCCGCAAAGAAGCTGGCCTATGACTTTGGCATCGACCCGGACAAGCCCCCGGCAGCGATGGCTTTGAAAAAGCCCTATCCGCTGGCGCAGGCTTTCCGCAACGATGAGATACACTGCCAGCGGGTGCTCTGCGATTATCTGCATCTGCTGGAACGCTGGAAGGTCGAATATGCCCCGCAATCGCCGGAGGATGAACTGGATGACCGCTTTGTGGAAGCCTGTCATATGATCGAGTATGTAAATGATTTGTTGGACGTTCTCATGTTTGCGGAACTTAAGCAGCGTGTGAAAGCGGTGGATATGCTGCTGAAGGACGGCACTATCACCGCGCTGGAGCAGCGGCTCAGACGTCTGGAAAAGGAGGTGCAGCACCGTGGCGAAGAACGAGCAATCGCGTGAGGCCAACCAGCCCATCTGGTTTGACGGCAAGAGTATCAATGAAGCCCTGTTTTGTGATGATTTTCTCGGCAGACACAAAATCATCTACACAAACGGAGCTTTTTTCACGCCTGATGGCCGCGTGACCGATGAGCTGCCACTGCGTGGAGAAATTTTTGAGGAACTGAAATGCTGTGCGGTCAGCAATATCCCCCGCAAAATCAGCAATATCGTGGAGCTGATGAAGCTGGCGGCGCTGGTAGAGGATTTCCCGCCGGAGGCTGACCGCATTCATCTGGCAAACGGCACGTTGTTTCTGGATGGCTCCTTTACGGAGGGAAAACCGGACATCGTGCGTTGCCGCCTGCCGGTGGCCTATAATCCCGATGCGCCCACGCCGACCCGCTGGCTGGCTTTTCTGGATGGGCTTCTTTACCCGGAGGACATTCCCACTTTGCAGGAATATATCGGCTACTGCCTGATCCCCAGCAACAAGGGACAGCGCATGATGGTCATTAAGGGCAATGGCGGCGAGGGTAAGAGCCAGATCGGCGCGGTGCTGTCCGCCCTGTTCGGCAGCAACATGAAGGACGGCAGCATCGGCAAAATTTCCGAGAACCGTTTTGCCCGCGCTGATCTGGAACACATTCTGCTGTGTGTCGATGATGATATGCGGATGGAGGCCCTGCGGCAGACCAACTATGTCAAATCCATCGTCACCGCACAGGGTAAAATGGATTTGGAGCGTAAAGGCAAGCAGAGCTATCAGGGATGGATGTGCGCCCGGCTGCTGGCATTCAGCAATGGCGACTTGCAGGCTCTCTTTGACCGCAGTGATGGCTTTTATCGGCGGCAGTTGGTGCTGACCGCCAAAGAGAAACCTGCCGACCGTGTGGATGATCCCGACCTGGCAGAGAAGATGAAGGCCGAGGTGGAGGGCATTCTGCTGTGGGCTTTTGCGGGATTGCAGCGGTTGGTAGCGAACAACTTCAAGTTCACCGAGAGCCAGCGCACCAAAGAGAACCGGGAGGCCGTCAAGCGGGACAACAATAATGTGTTTGATTTTCTGGAATCCGAGGGCTATATCCAGCTGAAAGCGGATGCGTCCATCAGTTCAAAGGATTGCTACGACATTTACCGGATGTGGTGCGAGGAAAATAGCCTGACTGCACTCAAACGCCGCAGCTTCAGCGATGCGCTGGTGGCAGCCTGCGGTAAGTACAATCTGGAACACTGCAACACGATTACCAATTCGGCAGGACGCCGGGTATGGGGCTTTATGGGGATCGAGGCAGTGGCAAGGCCGCATATAAACGAGTTTACGGACGCTTCACAGTGTACGTACGTACCGGAAGACTGGCGGGATTGATTTCCGATCTGGTCGCCGGTACGTATGTACGCAGCGATTGACCCTGTTACCTCATATATTGTAGAGGCGCTTCATTTGGATAAAGTGGTCGTGCCCATTTTGGGTACACCTATTTTGATGTGTAAAAGTGGTTATGGATATTTTGTCCACCACCAGAACCGTGAAATTCTTCGCGCTTTTGTGCTGTGAAGTAGGTGTGGTCATTTTGACCACACCTGAAGCGGTCAGTAAAAGCGGTGATTTTGCAGGCATATTTTAGAGCAATCTCAAAACAGCGAAATGTTTCTCTTTTATCCGTATACAGTTCGCCGGATGGTGGCTCACGGAACGACGTACAGATTGCAGCATTTTGTGACAATACAGCCCGAACAGTGAAAAGTCCCGCATTTCTGTGAAGTCGAATATTCCGCCGTTGACCAACGATACGCAGGGAATCATTTCTATCGCAAAACAGCATTTGCACAAATTTCACCATTGACCAAAGCCGGTGCGCTCCCCAGCGTAGCCGGTTCTTTTTATGACGCAACCGAAAATCATGTTTTATCTATCAAGTGACAAAGGGCTTCACTTGCGAAAATGGAGGAATATATTTTATGAAGTCAAGTATCCGAAACGAAATCAAGGCGCAGATCATCCGCGCCGGTTACACCATGCAGGAAGTCGTTGACCAGCTGCACGATGAGTATGGGTGGAGCGACAGCGTATCCAATCTTTCCGGAAAATTGCAGCGGGAATCGCTGCGGTATCGGGAGGCCGTGGAGTTGGCTGACGTGCTGGGATATGACATTGTCTGGCAGAAACGGAGGGATTGAGTATGGAAAAAGCACAATACGCGATTATGCGATTTGCCAAATATAAGGGGCCTGAAATCGGCAATATCGAGGCCCATAACGAGCGCACAAAGGAAAAGTACGCCAGTAATCCCGATGTGGATACCAGCCGAAGCAAGTACAACTTCCATCTGGTCAAACCGCCCGGCAAGTACCGGGCCGAGTCAGAGAGGCAAATTGCCGCTGCCGGATGCCGTACCCGGAAAGACAGTATCCGTATGATCGAGACGCTGTTCACAGCCAGCCCGGAGTTCTTTAAGGGAAAGAAACGGGCGGAAATTCGGGTATTTTTCGAGGAAGCTCTGCACTTTCTGGAACAGCATCAGTCCAAAGAGACAATTATATCCGCCGTGGTGCATATGGACGAGAAAACGCCCCATATGCACCTTTGTTTTGTCCCTTTGACGGAGGACGGCAGGCTCAGCGCCAAAGACATCATGGGCAATAAAAAGAAGCTGACCTGGTGGCAGGATGAGTTTTGGAAACACATGGTCAAGAAGTTTCCAGATTTGGAGCGTGGCGAGAGCGCCAGCCTGACCGGGCGCGACCATATCCCGCCCCGCGTATTTAAGGAGATGACCAGACTGACCAAACAGAAAAGCAAACTGGAGGATCTGCTCACTGGAATCAATCCCTTTAACGCCAAAAGCCGGGCGGAGGAAATCTGCAAGATTCTGGATAGCTATATTCCCAGCGTGGAGAAGATGGACACGCTGCTGCGGAAATATGGCGTGGCTTTTACGAAAACAGCATCCGAAAACAAAAAGCTGAAAACGAAAAATGCCGAGCTGGAAGAATCTCTTGCATCGGCGCAGAAGGTCAGCACCCTAAAGCAGATCGAAGACCTCAAGCTGCGGCGCGACTATGACAGTGCCGTGGCGATTTTGGAACAGATACCGGCAGAAGTTTTGAACATCTATGCGCAGAGCAGCCATAGAGGAAAGGAGCGGCCTATTGAGCAAAGTTTATGATGATCCAAAATATAATGCGGCATTTGACCGCTGTGTTGATGTGATGGCGCGGCTGTTGCAGAAGTACGGGCCGCAGCTGTTGGAGCAGATGCAGGAGACTGCGAAGGATGGCTGTACACAGTCTGCGGTATCAGGAAAGCAACCCGTTCCTGTGTATCAGGAATTTGACAAAGCCGCTTGATGTAAATTGAATTTACACGTTGCGTATTTGATTGGCGTATGCTATAATAAATACGCAACGTGTATTTTGCTTTATGGGGTAAATGAAATGGACTGCAAAACCAAAATAAAAGAACTGCGGGAAAGCACCGGCATGAACCGCAAGGAATTTTGTAAATATTTTCGGATTCCCTATCGGACTGTGACAGAGTGGGAACTGGATAACCGCCATGCGCCTGAATATGTACTCCGTTTGTTGGAGTACTACATTCAGAATGAAGGTCTGGCGAAGAAGAAAGTTACGGATGAATGTTCAGAGATGGAAGAAAGGGGCGGCCTGCATGAAAAAAACTAAAACAAAATGCTATCTCTACACACGGGTATCTACTTCCATGCAGGTGGACGGATACAGTCTGGATGCTCAGCGAGACAAGCTGCGGAAATACGCTGAATACGAAGATATGGTAGTGGCCGGTGAATATTCTGACGAAGGCTTTTCCGGTAAGAATATTCAGGGCAGACATGAATTTCAGCGGATGCTGCAAGACATTCAGGACTGCAAAGACGGAGTGGAATATGTACTGGTATTCAAGTTGTCCCGGTTTGGCAGGAATGCCGCTGACGTGCTAAATTCCTTGCAGCTGATGCAGGATTTCGGTGTCAATCTGATTTGTGTGGAAGACGGCATTGACAGTTCCAAAGATTCCGGCAAGCTGATGATTTCTGTCCTTTCTGCGGTGGCAGAGATAGAGCGTGAGAATATTCGGACCCAGACGATGGCCGGACGGGAGCAGAAAGCCCGTGAAGGAAAATGGAACGGTGGCTTTGCCCCTTATGGATACCGCCTTGAAAAAGGCGAACTGTTGATTGCTGAGGATGAAGTGGACGTGATCCGCACCATCTTTGACCGCTATATTCACACCAACGATGGTGTTAGCGGCGTGGCGAAATATCTGAACCGGCAGGGCTTTGTGAAAAAGATGCGGCAGAACGGTACTATTCCCGGTTTTTCCGCCAGCTTTGTGAAAAGTATCATTGATAATCCGGTATATATGGGGAAAATCGCCTATGGCAGACGCCGGACAGAGAAGAAGATCGGCACCCGAAATGAGATGCACGTGGTTGAGCAGTCGGAGTTCCCCGTGTACGAGGGAAAGCATGAGGCTATCATTTCAGAAGAAGATTGGAATCTCGCGCAGGAGAAACGGAAAGTCAATGCTTATCGGCGTGAGAAGGTCAACGATCCTACCCATGCACATATTCTGTCCGGCATTCTGAAATGCCCTTGCTGCGGCAAAAGCCTGTACGGGAATATTGCAAAAGCCCACAGCAAGGACAAAAAGACCCGCTATTACTATTACTGCAAGAATACGGTAACGCCAACAGGCCACGAGTGCACTTTCCGGCTGAACATTGAACAGACAGAGATGAACCGCATGGTAGCGTCAATTATCTCCGCTATGGTCAGCAACCCACGGTTTGCGGATGCAATCAAGGCGAAAATTGGCTCCGCTGTCGATACGAACGACTTAGAGAAACAGCTGGAAGCGTTGCAAGCGCAGCTTCGGCAGACGTTAGGCACAAAAGCCCGCCTGGAACGGCAGATGGACGGTTTGGATGTGAATGACCCGTATTATGACCGGAAAATTTCTGATTTGCAGCGCCGCTATGACGAGCAATATGGCGCAATAGATGAGATTGAAGTCCAGATTGACGATGTGCAAAGCCAGATACGGAGTATCCGACAGGAGAAAATTTCTGGCGACAACATCTATCGCTTACTGTTGGCGTTCGATCAGGTCTATGAAGCCGCCTCCGAGGTGGAGCGAAAAGAATTTATGCGGGCATTTATCGAGCGAATCGAGTTGTTCCCGGAAAGGCAGCCGGATGGCAACTGGATCAGGAAGATTATCTTCAACTTCCCCGTTCCAGTGAATGGGACAGAAGTGAAAGAATTGCCCTTGGAAAATGAAACAATGGTCGAGACAATAGTGTTGCTACAAAGAGAAACCTTGTAGAAATCCTTAGATTTAG
>ERZ809224.1412-NODE-1412-length-17569-cov-6.840128_pt1 | contig 17569 bp, 17 predicted proteins | sample MGYA00520513_ERZ809224 | MGnify/ENA primary metagenome ERZ809224 (study PRJEB31576, sample SAMEA3212658) | Homo sapiens | biome: human-gut; feature: human gut; material: fecal | place: Sweden | collected 2012 ... | reverse complement strand
ACTCTTTCCCTACACGACGCTCTTCCGATCTGCGCGGGCGGGTGGCGGCGCACTAAGGAAAGAACCGTAACTTCTGTATGGAGGTTGCGGTTTTTGTTTTATGTGCTTTGCACATTCTTTCTATACAATTACAGGAATTGCCGAAAATTTTATTGCATAACGGAAAAGCTCCGGTTTGTGGACTACCGGCAGAAATGGAGAAAAAGAAAGATATGAAGATACAGACAGAGATTGCGGCAGTCCTGCTGGCAGCAGCAGTGGCTGCGCTTTTGCTTTACCGCCGCCATAAAAGACGGCAGTATCCTTACCGGCAGAAGTTTCTGCTGACAAAGACAGAATATGCATTTTATAAGATATTAGAAGAAAAATGTACAAAAAACGGACTGCGGATATGTCCCAAAGTACGCCTGGAGGATTTTATATCCGTTACCGGAACGAAAAATATCGGAAAATACAGAGGGTATATCAAATCCAGACATGTTGATTTTTTAATCTGTGATAAAGATTTACATATTAAGGCGGGGCTTGAATTAGACGATTCATCCCATGAAACCAGACAGGCGGCACAGACTGATAAATTTAAAAATGAGCTGTTTGAAAGCATCGGACTGCCGCTTTTCAGGATTAAAACCATCCGTTCCGAGTATGAGCGGCAGATTGATAAAATGATTTCGCAAATCCGGCGGATGCGGTAAAGGCAATGCTGTTTCCTATAAATAATGCAGGCATGGCAAATCCAAAGGGAATATTCGTAAAGAATCTATAAAGATTTTATAATTTCTTTTCTGTACGAATTGACGGCAAATCAAACTTGTTATATGATAGGCACAGACCGGAGTACAAAGAAGCGGTACTCCGGTTTTTGCGTAAAAAGATACAGAAAGATATAGAAAGATTACAGAAAAATTAAAGGAAAAGGAACCGCTCGGCATGTATGGATATGTGATTGTCAACAAACCGGAATTAAAGTTTAAGGAATATGACAGATACCGTTCCTATTACTGCGGGCTGTGTGACATTTTAAGAGAGCAGTATGGTATCCGGGGGCAGGTTTCTTTGAGTTATGATATGACGTTTCTGGTGATTCTGCTCACCGGGCTTTACGAGCCACAGACAGCGTATTTAGAAGAACGGTGCATCGTACATCCTGTGGCAAAACATCCGGTACGCAAAAATGAAGTGACATCGTATGTTGCGGATATGAATGTGCTGATGGCATATTATAAATGTGTGGATGACTGGAAAGATGAAAAGAAAGTTACAAGACTGACCTATTCCAGACTTTTAAAAGGTCAGGTAAAAAAAATCTGCGGAAAATATCCGCAGAAAGCAGAAGCAATCAGGCAGGCACTTTCCGGGCTTTCGGCTGCAGAAAAAGCGGGAGAAGAAAATATCGACCGCGCAGCGTCCTATTTTGCCACAGTGATGTCCGTTGTCATGGCAATGAAAGAGGATGAGTGGACAGAAGAACTGCAGAAAATGGGATACCAGTTAGGCAAGTTTATTTATCTGTGTGATGCGTATGAAGATGCAGAGGAAGATATAAAAGCCGGGCGGTATAATGTGTTTTGTACCCATGTGGACCAGCCGGGATTTGATGCTTATTGTGAAAGTATATTAAATGCCATGATGGCAGACTGTGTAAGGATATTTGAGCGGCTTCCGATAGTGGAAGAAGCGCAGCTTTTAAGGAATATATTGTATTCCGGTGTCTGGATAAGGTTTCAGGCGGCGAAGGAAAAACGAATAAAAGTTAAAAAGCAAGAAGGAGAAAACAGTGGCAGATCCGTATAAAATTCTCGGCGTATCAAGAGATGCTTCCGATGAGGAAATTAAAAAAGCATATAGGGCATTGAGCCGGAAATACCACCCGGATGCCAATATCAATAATCCGAATAAAGCGCAGGCGGAAGAAATGTTTAAAACCGTCCAGCAGGCGTATAATCAGATTATGAAAGAAAAGGAAAATGCCGCTTCCGGCGGTTATGGTTACAATGCGGGCGGCTACGGCTATGACGGAGATGCGCAGAACCGCGGGCAGGGTGCGTATGGCGATTTCGGTGATTTTGGCGGATTCTGGGGGTATGGCCCTTTTGGCTACGGGTATAATCAGGGCGGACAAAGCAGGCAGAATACCGCAGATGACAAGAATAGCAATTATTTAAGAGCTGCCGCCAATTATATCAGAAGCGGCAGCTTTGCTGAAGCGTTAAATGTGCTTGACGGAATTGAAGACCGTGACGGGCGCTGGTACTTTTACAGTGCGCAGGCACATGCCGGAAAGGGTGAACAGGCAACGGCGATTGAACACGCCCAGCGTGCAGTGGCAATGGACCCGGATAATATGCAGTATCAGATGCTCTACCGCCAGTTAGTCAGCGGCGGTCAGTGGTATGCCGGACAGGGCAGGGCATACGGACGTTCCTCCGCAGATAATGGCACGTGTGATTTTTGTGTAAAACTTCTGTTATTAAATATGTGCTGTAATTTGTGCGGCAGCGGATTGTGCTGTACAGGCGGCAGATATTACTAAAAAATAATGCCGGAAAAGTTTCATTGACAATGTGTGATAAAACTTTTCCGGCATTAAAGCTTTGTATGGCTTACTGTGCGGACTGCACACTGCACCAGTCCTCTAAGCGGTCAAACAGCATATCAAACGGCACAGACCCCATATCTAAAATATATTTGTGAAAGTCCGGATTGGAAAACGCGGAACCTGTCTGCGCCCGGGCTTCTTTTTTTAATTCTGAAAATCCAATCCAGCCAAGCACATATTTGCAGTAATTGCCGGGGTTGGAAACCATGGACAGATACATTTCATGCGCAACATTCTTGTCTGTAAATCCAAAATCAGCAATATAGGAAGCTACGTCATTTTCCGTCCAGCCAAGGGCATTAATTCCGAGGTCACATTTCGCATACAGACATAGAATTGTGGCGTAATTTGCCTGTGCAAGCGTGTTGAGCAGGGGTTTTCCGGTGTCGGCATACGAATAGGAAAAAAGCTCACAGTATGTAGCCCAGCCTTCCACATAACCGTCCGGTGCAATCAGATAGCGGATAAGGTCCGGGTCAGAATCCGCAAAATACGTAGTCTGATATAAATGCCCCGGATATCCTTCATGTGCCAGTGTCGGATAAAGCTGTGAGGAACGTGTGCCTTTCGGATTAATATAGATAGAATTAATATTCAGATTATCCAGCTGTGGCAGAAAGTACATGGCGGGACTGACCGAATCCTGCAGCGCTTCGGTAATATATTTAATATCATAGCTGACATCCGGTCCCTGCGGGAAATCTGCAGCAATTTTTGTCTTTAAATCAGTAAGGACCGCTGCCGGTTCGGTTATGGAAAACGAAAAATTGTTAAACTGGCTGGAAAGAGAAGAATCCTTTGCCATCAGTGTCTGCATTGTCAACAGGTTGGAGCGGATATAGCTATCCAGCAGCGTATTGTATTCATCGACAGACTTTGACCAGCCAAGCGAATGGTTTAAAAGATACCGGAAATACTTTTCGCCGTCCGGGTAATTGCAAAGACCGCCCTGATAACGGTTCGTGCCGGTAAGTTTTTTGAGTCCGTCTGTCAAAATGCGGTAGCCTTTTATAAGATGCCCGGTGACTGCCGCCTGATTGGCAGTTTTGTAAGCCGCTTTATCGGCATCGGAAATGCCGGTTAAAGCATCTAATTTTTCATCAAAAGTCGTAATCAGATAGCTGTCCGGACTGCCGGCACTTTCGATAAAATTTTCACATTCTCCGACAATCTGTGTGGCAAGCGCATCCTCCATAAAATAACCGTTCCGGCTGCGCAGGGCTTCGTAATCGGCAAGGCTTTGAAAATAGCCGTCCGAGTCTTCTAAAAGTGCTAAGTATTCTTTGACGTCTTTTTCTTCTTCAAAAGTGTATTCTGCGAGAATCAGCGGAAATTGTACGTGAAAACCGGTCGTTGTGCATAAGCTGGTCTGGAAAAGGAATAAATCCGAGTATTCCAGTTCATTTTGCAGGTAAATAAGCAGTTCATCGTAGGTAATCTGCTGTTTTGGGGACAGCGTTGTGCGGTCAAAGCTTTTTAGAGCCGTGAGTTTACCGGTAATATCAGATGTATTGTCAAGACCGGCAAGGTCATACCGTCCGAGTGTGACCTCGTAATTGTCAATGCCAAAGTCTGACGGATGTTCCATGTAGGAATGAAGGGTTATGGTATCTGTTGTGACGGTTTCCGTAAAAAGACGGTTTACATAGTCATTGAAGGCTTCATTACGGGTTTCAGAATGCGGGCTGTCTGTAATCTGTCCGGTATCATTGCCGGGATTTTTGGCTTCCGGAGAGTTAAAGCAGGCACTGCACGGCAGCAAAAGAACCGCACAAAGCAAAAGTGCCGCTGTCTTCTTAAAAAATAGAAGTTTTTTGTTCATAAATGGGGATTCCTCCATAAAACTAAAATGATTATACTGACGATGAAGTTATTATACTTGATATCAATGAATATGACAAAGAAGTCAACTGTTTTTCGGGGCTGCAAACTTGACATCTTACCATAATTTCACTATCATTAGTCTATGTGTAAAAACGCGGGGAAATGCACCGCAATGGAGATTTGAAAGGAGAAAATAATATGCCACAGAATAAGGGACCGTTTTACATGACAACGGCAATTGCATATACATCAGGAAAGCCGCATATCGGCAATACTTATGAAATCGTGCTTGCAGACAGCATTGCAAGATTCAGAAGACAGGAAGGATATGATGTTCGTTTCCAGACAGGAACCGATGAACACGGACAGAAGATTGAATTAAAGGCAGAAGAAGCGGGCGTGACACCAAAGGAATTTGTAGACGGTGTATCCGGTGAAATCAAGCGTATTTGGGATTTAATGAATACTTCTTATGATAAATTTATCCGTACCACTGATGCAGACCACGAAAAGCAGGTGCAGAAGATTTTTAAGAAGCTCTACGATAAGGGTGACATTTACAAGGGACATTATGAAGGCATGTATTGTACACCTTGTGAATCCTTCTTTACGGCATCACAGCTGGTAGACGGCAAGTGTCCGGACTGCGGACGTCCCGTACAGCCTGCAAAGGAAGAAGCTTATTTCTTTAAGATGAGCAAGTATGCGGACCGCTTAATCAAGCATATTGAGGAACACCCGGAATTTATCCAGCCGGAATCCAGAAAGAATGAAATGATGAACAACTTCTTAAAGGCAGGTTTACAGGATTTATGTGTATCGAGAACTTCCTTTAAGTGGGGTATTCCTGTAGATTTTGATGACAAGCATGTTATCTATGTATGGATTGACGCGCTTTCAAACTATATCACAGGACTGGGCTATGACGTAGACGGTAACAACGATGCGTTATTTGAAAAATACTGGCCGGCAGACTTACATCTGATTGGAAAGGATATTCTGCGTTTCCACACCATTTACTGGCCGATTATGCTGATGGCACTCGACCTTCCGCTGCCAAAGCAGGTATTTGGACATCCTTGGCTGTTACAGGGTGACGGCAAGATGAGTAAGTCAAAAGGAAATGTAATTTACGCAGATGACCTTGTAGATTTATTCGGTGTCGATGCAGTCAGATATTTCGTGCTTCATGAAATGCCTTTTGAAAATGACGGTGTTATCACATGGGAACTGCTTGTAGAACGTTTAAATTCCGAGCTTGCCAATACACTCGGAAACCTTGTCAACAGAACCATTGCCATGTCCAATAAATACTTTGGCGGCGTTGTGACAAAGACCGGTGTGACCGAAGAAGTCGATGACGACTTAAAGGCAGTTGTGACTGCAACAAGAGCAAAGGCACAGGAAAAGATGGCAACCCTGCATGTAGCCGATGCAATTACAGAAGTCTTCTCATTATTTAAGAGATGTAATAAATATATTGATGAAACCATGCCTTGGGCGCTTGCAAAGGACGAAACAAAGCAGGACAGACTGGCAGAAGTACTTTACAACCTTGTAGAGAGCATTACAATCGGTGCAAACCTTTTAACATCCTTTATGCCGGAAACATCAGAGAGAATCCTTGCACAGCTTTATCCTGAAAATGCAGAAGACGGTGTGCGTGATTTTGATGATTTAGACAAGTTCGGTTTAAGAGCATCCGGTGTCAAGGTAACGGACAAGCCGGAAATTCTGTTTGCAAGACTGGATTTAGAAGAAGTTTTAAAGAAGGCAGAAGAAATCCAGGCAGCACAGAAAACAGCCGCAGGCGGTGTGCAGTACCCACAGGTAGAAGAAAAGCCGGAAATTACTATTGATGACTTTGATAAGATTCAGATTCGTGTCGGTGAAGTCTTAAAGTGTGAACCGGTGCCAAAGGCAAAGAAGCTGCTGGTTTCACAAATCCGTATCGGCGATGAAGTGCGCCAGATTGTATCCGGTATTGCAAAGTATTACAAGCCGGAAGAAATGGTTGGCAAGAAGGTTGCCGTGATTACAAACTTAAAGCCGTGTAAGCTTTGCGGCGTAGAATCACAGGGCATGATTCTGGCAGCAGCCGATGATGCGGACAACTTATCTGTACTGACAGTAGATAAGGACATGATTGCCGGAAGCGAAATCCGCTAGGCGGTGTCTGTTTTATAAGACACAAAAAGTATCAGAAGCACAGATTCAGGATTTATGACGGAAAGTTGTAAAAGTCAGGAGTGAGCAGATGATAAATAAAACAGATACAAAAAGGGCAGTGCCGCTGGTTTTAACAGCGGCGCTGCTGTTATCCGGGTGTGGTGTGAATGGCACATCTGCCGGACAGAATCAGAAGCCGGACGGCGTACAGGAGGAAACACAGGTACAGACCGCAGAAGTCAAAGAAGTTGCAATCCTTTCCACGGCAGAGAGCCGGATTGTGGCAGACAGCACGGATATAAAGGCGGGCACGGGAATTGCATATCAGGATACCGATTTTAGCACGCCGGAGGATTATTTTTACAAATATTCCAATGTGGATTACGGGGAAATAGACGACCGTGTGACGTATTACAGCTCGACAATCGGTGAGGACAAGCAGTGCGGTGTCCTGCTCCCGCCGGGGTATGATACGTCTAAGAAGTATCCGGTCGTGTATCTTTTACACGGCTTTGGCGGCGACCATTTTGATTGGAACCGCGGTGACTGCTATGTGCAGGACATTTACGGCAATATGCTGGTAAATAATACGGCAGTTCCGGCGATCGTTGTCATGCCGGATATGTATACCGCACCGGCAGACACCAAAGAAACGGCGGACGGTGAGCAGAAGCGGGCGGCATACGACAAACTGGTGTACGACCTTGAAAATGATCTGATGCCGTATATTGAAAGTCATTATGCTGTAAAGACCGGACGGGAAAACACAGCGATTATCGGTACTTCGCAGGGCGGAACAGAAGCGCTTGCAATCGGATTTTTATTGCAGGATAAAATCGGCTATATCGGTTCGCTTGCACCGTGTCCGGGCGTGATTCCCACACCGTATAATGAAGGAACATACTGGAACACGCCGTTAATGGACGATTTTACGATAGAAAGCCCGGCGATGGCACCGTACTATTTGCAGCTGGCAGCCGGAACGACAGACCCGTGGTGCTTAGAGCCGACAAAGTATTATGAAAATGTGCTGACCGATGAGCAGATTGCACACACATATTACCTGTTAGACGGTGCGGGACACGAAGATTCCGTATGGGAAAACGGACTGTATCAGTTTTTTAAACGCATTTTTAAACAGTAGCGGAGAAGAATAAAATGATGAAAATATTTGAAACACACGCACACTACGATGACGAAGCTTTTAGAGAAGACCGCGAAGCGCTTTTTGATGAAATGTTTGCAAACGATATTGATACGATTATCAATGTCGGTGCCAGCTTTGCGGGCTGTGAACAGTCCGTAGCCCTTGCAGACAGCCATGAAAAAATTTATGCGGCAGTCGGAATCCACCCGGAAGATGTGGAAGAATTAACGGAAGCACGCATGGCGTGGTTAAAAAAGACGGCATCGGAAAATGAAAAGGTGCTTGCAATCGGTGAAATCGGACTGGATTACCACTACCCGGAACCGGCAAAAGAAATACAACAGCAGTGGTTCCGCAGACAGCTCCGCCTTGCGGCAGACATTAAAAAACCGGTGATTATCCATTCACGGGAAGCCTGTCAGGACACGCTTGCCTGTATGAGGGCAGAACATGCCGAACAGATTGGTGGCGTGATTCACTGCTATTCGTATTCCAAAGAAGCAGCACAGGAATTTTTAAAAATGGGCTTTTACTTCGGTTTTGGCGGTGTTGTGACGTTTAAAAATGCAAAAAAGGCAGTCGAAGCAGTAGAAGCCATTCCGATAGAGAAGCTTCTTTTGGAAACAGACTGTCCGTATATGGCACCCGAACCTAACCGCGGCAAGAGAAATTACAGCGGCTACCTTCCGTATGTGGCGGAACGGATTGCGCAGATTAAGCAGATGACGGCACAGGAGGTCATTGATATTACCAATGCAAACGCAAGGAAGTTATTCGGGCTTTCGGCGGCACAGGACTAAGAAAGGAAATGCAGCATGGCGGAAAAAGATTATAAAAATGTAATGCACCTCGGAAATCCCACCAATACAATTGCCGTATTGAACCGCTACGGATTTTCATTTCAAAAAAAATTCGGACAGAATTTCTTAATTGATGAAAATGTGGTCGAAAAAATTGTGCGCGATGCCGGTGTGACAAAAGACGACTTTGTACTGGAAATCGGACCGGGTATCGGAACGATGACACAGATTTTATGTGAAAATGCAAGAGAAGTCGTTGCTGTTGAAATTGACGATAAACTCATTCCGATTCTGACGGAGGATACGCTTTCGTGGTATGACAATGTTACGGTTATTCACGAAGACATTTTAAAGCTGGATATTGTAAAGCTTGCCAATGAGCGTAACGGCGGAAAGCCGATTAAGGTCGTTGCCAATCTTCCGTATTATATCACAACGCCGATTATTATGGGGCTGTTTGAAAGCCATGTGCCGTTAGACAGCATTACGATTATGGTGCAGAAGGAAGTGGCAGACCGTATGCAGGTCGGACCGGGAACGAAGGATTACGGTGCGCTTTCGCTTGCGGTGCAGTATTATGCAAAGCCGCAGATTTTATTAAATGTTCCGGCAAGCTGTTTTATGCCGCGTCCGAATGTGGACTCCGCTGTTATTCAGCTTACGCGTTATGAAAAGCCGCCGGTAGAAGTTGCTGACGAGCATCTGATGTTTCGTTTAATCCGCGCATCTTTCAATCAGCGCAGAAAGACGATGACAAACAGTGTCGGGAACAGTCCGGAGCTGTCCGTGTCCAAAGAACAGATGGCAGCAGCGCTTGAAAAATGCGGGCTTTCTGCAACCGTGCGCGGAGAAGCACTGACCCTTGCGCAGTTTGCCGAACTTGCAAATGTGCTTTCGGAAGATACAGGGAAGTAATGTGAAGTATAAAAATCCGTCATATTTTAAAAATCCAATTCATAAGGTTGCGTTAGGAGTTCACTGCAAGCAGTCTATTAATAGTATGAATTGGAGGAAATATGGCGGATTATAAAAGACTGGTTTCATATATTTATGCGTACCCGGGCGGTGTCCGGGATAAAAATGTCGGGTTTGCCAAAGCGGAGGTCAGAAACGGACAGTTTAAGCTGACAGTTTCCGTAAAAGGTGTCTATACAGATACCCCTGAGTTATTTGGCGTTTATGTGATGGTTGATGGAAAGAAACATCAGCCGGGCGGGTTTACCCTGCTAAAAACAGGAACAGTCATGGTCAATCAGGGAATCGGACAGTATCAGGATTTATTCAATCCAATGAATATCAATCAATCAGGTTATACATTTGAAGATATCAGCGGCATTGCACTTGCAAGGGAAAATGAGGACTTTTACCGTATGTTCAGTCTGTGGGAGGATTGTATACTGAATACAGAGGACATTACATTTGCACAGCCGGAAGCGGCGGCGGCTTCAAATCCGGTGGCGCAGGCAGATTCAGAGGAAGTGTCTGTGAAAGAACAGGTAAACCGGACAACAGGGCAGGAGGCGGAGAGAAAATCCGCGGAAATGTCCGGAAATGTGCGTGAATCTGAAACAGTGCGGCGGAACGCGGAAGATGTTTTAGAAAATGAGGTAGAAGATGTAGTAGAAGCGGCGGTAACATCAAAGCCGGCAACACCCGAATCCGCACAGTCAGCCGGTCGGCAGGCGGATTTGCAACAGGAAACGGCACAGATGAAGGCACAGCAGGTACGCGCCATGGAAGCGGTGCAGGAGTTATTGTTCCGGAATACAAATCCGCAAGGCACAATGCCACAAAATACAAAACTGCAACACACAACGCCGCAAAATGCAAAGCCACAAGAGGAAATGCCGGCATTTGAAAAAGTATTTATCAACCGGGATTTTATAGATGCGTTTGAAGATGACTACTTTTATGACTGTGTGGAAGTGACACCGGAGCTTTTAAAGCAGCTTCCGATTGAGGACGACGCTGTTGTAAACAACAGCTTTCTGGTGCATGGATATTATAATTTTAAGCATATTCTTTTTGGAAAAGTCTGTGAAAATGACAACAACACCCGGTATTTTATCGGAGTTCCGGGAATGTACTGTAACCGGGAGCGGTTTATGGCATCGATGTTTGGCTTTTGCAACTTCAAAAAGAGCCACAGAAGCGACTATTCCAATCCATATTTCGGATACTGGTATCAGGAAATATAGACAAAGCGCAGGTGGTCTTCCCATTTGCCACGCAGATATACATAAGAGTAAGCAGTGCCTTCTGGAATAAATCCAAGCTTTGTGGCAAGTGAAATGGAAGCGGTGTTCTGCGGTGCAATATAGGCTTCTACGCGGTGCATGTGCACTTCCGTGACAAGAATTTTTAAAGCCATGGTCAGCATACGCCGTCCGTAACCTAAATGCTGGAATTCTTTGTCAATTTTATAACCGGTGGTGCAGGAACAAAATGCTCCCTTTTTGATGTCAGAAAAGGACACCGTTCCGATAATCTTGTCGGGGAAATTCGTATCAAACAAAAAGAAGCGGATGTGTTTTCCGGCAACAAAAGCGTTGTATTCCGCAGTTAAAAGGGACTGGATAAATGCTTTGGTGTAAAAATGGTCCGGCTTATCCGTTTCATAAATATCAAACTGTTCCCGGTTGCGCCGGTAAAAAGAAAGCACGGCATCGGCATATTCGGCGGTGAGAACGCGCAGTATCAGATGATTGTTTTTGTACTCAAATTTCACGATGGTTCCCTCCGCTTTGCTTTTTCCTGACGTAACTGTTTAAAAAAGGAAGAAAGCATGGTGGAACATTCTTCTTCCAGTACACCGCGGGTCACTTCACAGCGGTGGTTAAACTGCTCCATTTGAAGAATATTTAACACAGAACCGCCGCACCCGGCTTTCGGGTTCATCGAGCCGATAACAACCCTTGGAATCCGTGCCTGTACAATCGCCCCGGCGCACATCTGGCACGGTTCAAGTGTAATATAAATCGTACAGTCTTCCAGCCGCCAGTCGCCGATAACGCGGCTGGCTTTTTTGATTGCGGTAATTTCTGCATGTCCGAGTGTGGTCTTGTCGGTATTTCTGCGGTTGTACCCGCGCGCAATAATTTTGTCCTGATAGACAATGACACAGCCAATCGGGACTTCTTTTAATTTTAACGCTTTCTTAGCCTGTTTTATGGCTTCTTTCATATATTTGGTATCTAATTCATTCATAATAGAATTATTATAGTATATTTGACGGGAGATTGCCAGTGGGGAGAAGATAAAAAAGGACAGCCGCTCTAAAAATGAACAGCTGTCCTAAAAATATGTGAATAAATTTTTTATATCTTACTGAAACATATTCGCATTAATATGTACTGCCTGACGTTCTTCTTCAGAGGCGGCTAAAAGGTCTTTCTGGCGGAAGCCGAACAGTCCCGCAAAGATAGAACGCGGAAACATCATAATAGCGGTATTGTACTTTGTAACCGTATCATTGTAAAACTGGCGCGCCATAACGATTTTATTTTCCGTTTCCTTTAACTCCGACTGGAGCTGTAAGAAATTCTGGTTGGCCTTTAATTCCGGATACTGTTCACCCACAGCAAGAATGTGGGAAATTTCCCTGCCGAGTGCATTTCCGGCTTCAAAAGATTCTGCGGCAGAAGACGCATTTAAAACACGGCTTCTTAATTCGGTGATTTTTGATAAGGTTTCCTGCTCGTAGTGGGCGTAACCTTTGGTAGTTTCAAGTAAATTCGGAATCAGGTCGGCGCGGCGCTTTAACTGCACTTCAATCTGAGCCCCCTGATTGTCGACACGGTTTCTTAAAACAACCATGTGGTTATAAGTTTTGATAACGGCAATAATCAGCAGTATTACAACGACTGCGATGATACCTCCGATAAATGATGCATTCATAATGATTTCCTCCTTTTAATAATGTCATTGACAATCTGCTGGTTTTCTTCGAGAACAACAGCATAAACTAAATAATCGTCCCACAAAACCAATTCATTTTGTGTGGCTTCACTTAAATTTGAAAAATCGTGAATAAAATTTTTCATGCCGTAAATGTATTCGGTCATCTGATTTCCAAGGGTTGTCCGCTTAAAATGCGCTTTTGTAAATCCTGAACTAATCGTTCCTACAAAGACAAGCAGCGGAATAATAAGGCACAGGAAAAACAGCAAAACCATAATCATCAGGCCTGCCAGTACGGGGAGGTATTCCGGGTACTGAAGCAGATAATTGGTCTGTTCCCCAAAGGAAGCCGTTTCGGGAAGCGCATCTAAAATTTCAAAATAAGCATTTACACGGTCTTTGAAGGCGTAAAATACAAAGCTCATAATGACAATAAAAAACAGCGGTGCCGAACAGCCTAATACACAGCGGCTGCAGGTGGAAGTGGTTTCTTTCTGCTTGTCGGTGGAAGAGAGGCGGCTGGTTAAATAACCGTCTGCCACGGCTTCCTTTTGTAACATATAAATCCAGTTGCCTTCCTTCTGGGCGTTAAAAGTACCGTTGCATAAAGCATTTAAAAGAAAACGGTCACTCTCCCGTAGAGAAGCAAATTCGGGAACATCGGTATTGACGATATAGCGGTTTTCTTCCATTTTAAGAATTCCCATATTTTCATATTTTAAAATACAGGCGGCACGGTCTTTTTTCGGCTCGATTTTTAAATCCGTTAAAAGGCTGATTGTGCCGGGAGAAAGTCCGGTGAGCTTATCCCGGTAATAGTCCAGATACTCAACGGTAATAAAGGAGTTATTTCGCATAATCTGTTTTCTTGCAAAATGAAAAAGCACCTTTGCAAGCAGAAACCAGAATCCGGCCTGCAAAGCGGTAACAAAAAGTATAGCAATAATTAAAGCTATAATGACCGCAGGGGAAGGGGAATCGTGTAAAACTTCCTCGATTTCAGAGTGTGTGTAAATGATTTCGCGCACAATAAATCCGACAGGAATCAGCCATGTCAGCCGTTCCAGCACAGTCAGCCGGTTCAAAGCCTGACTGTGAAAAGTCTTTTTACGGTTTGAATCAAACATAATCATCCTCGTTTCTGGGTAATTTATTTTTTATACAATTTTAAGTGTATTTTAATATAGTATAATGGAAAAAGGAAGTATTTGGCAATGGTACTTTGTGTGCATTTTATATACAAATGGTATTGAATCATGTGGAAAGCTGTAGTATAATTATTACTATAGTGAACGTAATACTAAAAATAAACAGCAGACTTTTGCGAATTTTTTATCGCCTCTTCGCAACAAGTTGCTCAGAAATGAGGAATACCATGGATAAAAAGAAAAAGATACTGATTGGAGCAGTGCTTACGGTGGTTATTCTGCTGGCAGGTGTGATGGCAGGATTTTTGATTGCCAATGCAGAAAAAAAAGGAAGCAGTCCGCAAAATGTTGAAAACGGTGCGCTGACAAATAACGAAAGACCTGTTTACGATGAAAAGGAAAGCACCGAAAGTCCAAAGAATCAGGAGGCACAGGCGCAGTTTACGCCGGGCAATGCATGGGAATCGGACGGGCGGAAGTACATACAGTATGAGTTAAATATTTTCAGTACCGGCAAAAAGGATATTGAAAGCTGGAAGATTACATTTCCGGCGGGAAGCGGTACGGTGATGGAGCAGAGCTGGAACTGCGGCGTTGAGAGCAGTACGGCAGAGGACGGAACGGTTTCATTTACATTATCGCCGGTGGACTATAACCGGGAGATTCCGGCGGGAGAACATACGCAGGGAATCGGTTTTATCATCAGCCGGACGGAAAACTATGAATTAAAGGCGTATCAACTGGAAGCTGTGATTGAAGGCGTTGCGGTTACGGTAACAGATGACGGACAGTCAGGGGACAGTCTGGCAGAGCAGGGGCAGGATAACCATCAGAGTGATGACAGTCAGACAGGTATTATAAAGGAAGAAACACAAAACGGACAGACAGGCGGCTCATCAGACGGTTCGCAAAATTCAGACAGTTCAGGCAGTGCAGGTAAATCAAGCGGTTCATCGGGAACGGGGAGCAGTCCACGGCCGGCATCAGGCGGACTGCGGGTTTCCGGTACAACGCTTACCGATGCTTCCGGCAATGCCGTACAGCTTCGCGGTGTCAGCACACACGGACTGGCGTGGTTTCCTGAATATGTTAATAAAGAAGCATTTGAAACACTGCGGGACGACTGGGGCGCCAATGTAGTGCGTCTTGCGATGTATACCGAAGAATATGGCGGATACTGTAACGGCGGTGATAAGGAAGCTTTAAAACAGCTCATTGATGACGGTGTATCCTATGCGACAGAGCTTGGCATGTACGTCATTATTGACTGGCATATTTTAAGTGACGGGAATCCGAACCGGAATAAGGAAGAAGCCAAAGCATTTTTTTCGGAAATGGCAGATAAATATGCAGGACATAACAATGTAATTTATGAAATCTGCAATGAACCGCAGAATTCTGACTGGAACGGCCAGATTAAACCGTATGCCGAGGACGTGATTTCCTGTATCCGGCAGTATGACAGCAGTGCGCTGATACTGGTGGGTACGAATACATGGTCGCAGGATATTGACGCAGTAGCGGGAAATGAGCTGGATGACGATAATGTGATGTACGTGCTTCATTTTTACGCGGGCACACATAAAGCTTCCCTGCGCAGTAAACTGGAGTCTGCGTTAAATGCTGGTGTGCCGGTATTTGTCAGTGAATGCAGTATTTGTGATGCTTCGGGAAACGGCGGCATTGATTATGATTCGGCACAAAGCTGGCTGGATTTGTTAAATGACAGAGGTGTCAGCTTCTTAGCATGGAGTCTTTCCAATAAAAATGAAACATCGGCACTCATCCAGCCGGGCTGTAGTAAAACCGGCGGCTGGACAGAAGATGATTTATCGGAAACCGGACGGTGGTTTAGAAAAGCAATACAGGGATAAGGGCGGCAGAGCCGTTTGGGAAAGGAGCAGCATGGCAAATTTATTTACACGGGTCAGTATCCGTAAATTTCAGGATAGAAAAATAGAAAAGAAAGATTTGGAATATATCCTGCGCGCGGCAATGGCGGCGCCGTCTGCGGGCAACCAGCAGCCGTGGGAGTTTTATGTCACGGACGATAAGATGCTTTTGCAGGAGCTTTCAAAGACAAGTCCATATGCAGGACTGCTTGCAGATGCACCGCAGGCAATTATCACGGCATACCGGAAAGATTGTAAAATACCGGAATATGCGCAGATTGATATGAGTATCGCCATGGAAAATATGTGGCTTGCGACCGATGAAATCGGACTGGGCGGCGTGTGGATCGGCATTGCGCCGGTTAAAGAGCGTATGCAGGCGGTAGAAGCAATTTTAAAACTGCCGGAAGACCAAAGTGCGTTTGGCATTTTTGCACTGGGATATCCGGCAGAAGAAAAGAAGCAGGAAGACCGGTACGACAGTGCAAGGGTACATTTTCTTTAAAAATAATGAATAGAGCAGGCAGCAGATATCTGCTCACAGGAGGAAATCTGATGAATAAACATATTGAAAAAGCAATGGAACTTAGAAATGAAACACCGATGGTTAATAACTGTGCGCAGACGATTATGCGGGTTTATGCCGATGAACTGGGGATTGACGAAAATCTCTGTGCGGCGATTGGCTGTAATTTCGGTGGCGGCATGAAATGCGGCGGTACATGCGGTGCAATTACGGCAGGACTTATGGTGCTTGGCGCAAAGGGCGTTGATTCGCCTATGGCAGTCCAGCAATTCAGAAAAGGAATCGCAGAGAAACACGACGGCATGACAGATTGTGCGGATTTGTTAAGAGCCAATGCACAAAAAGGCGGGGATAAAAAGACCCACTGTGATAAAATGATTCAGGAAGCGATTGAACTGGCAGATAAGCTGATAGATGAAAAGCAGTAAAAAAGTAAATCAAATAAAACGTATCTTTTCAGACGGGTTTATAAATAGGTATTCTAAATTTTAGGATACATTAAGGGACTGCTGAAAAGATACGTTTTTTTATGCTTACTGTTCAGACTGTAGGGTCTGTGCCAGTTCTAAGACAGCTTCCTGCGGGAGTTCCGTAAGTTCTGCCACATATTCAACACTACTGCCGCTTTTTAGCAGTTTTGCGGCTAATTGAAATTTTTCCTCCATGCGTCCGCGGTTTAAAATATCTTTTGCTTCATATTCTAAAACTTTTCCACCCATTTTCCGGCTCACTCCTTTCGCGACTTTTTGATATTTTACAGCAAGATGTTCTATGACTTTATGTGACATGTTAAGAATGGCAACTTTTGGATATTCTGTTAAATCCCCCATTTGGCAGGCAATTTCAAGACGTTCCCTGATTGAGGCATATTCAGCTTCCAGCTGCTTTAATTTTTTATTGTTTTCTTCCAGTTCTTTGAAATCTTTTTCATACGCAAAAATATGAAACGGTATCAGAAAAAATAACTTTTTTTCAAACAGTTCGTTTATAGTGTAGCGCTTTACCTTTAATACCGGAACGGTGTAAGAAATTCTGCCGCCTGGGGTCTGTACTTTTACAGTCATTACTTCCGGAGTATTTTTTGAGTGCCTAAGTGATACAATCGCAGAATCCGGAAATCTCACAGTTAGGGTGTCTGCTGTCATCTCTTTGTTTTCCAATGCAAGCTGGACATCATATTCAAACATTCGTATAATCATACTGCCGTCTTCTGTACTCTGACATTCAATATGATAGCGCTTTCGCTGTATTTGAAGCTCCGGTGAGGTTTCTTTACGGATAATTTCAAAGCTGGAATCGGTAATGCGTTCCTGTTCACTGCCGTTGGGCATTTTGATAAAATGCTCGTTTTGAAGCAGGCAGATTGTTTCTTTTCCGGTATAGTCTGTATGAAAAATTTCATTGACTACCGGAATCATTAATTCCGTACAATCAGTCAACAGTGTACGGAATACATCATCGTATGGTGTATTGTCCATGCAGTTATCCTTTCTTTAATTATAATAGATTATTTGGATTAAAGGCGTTTTTTGGGATGATACTTGGCTGGCTGTTACTTGGTGTG
>ERZ809224.1407-NODE-1407-length-17600-cov-10.005928_pt1 | contig 17600 bp, 10 predicted proteins | sample MGYA00520513_ERZ809224 | MGnify/ENA primary metagenome ERZ809224 (study PRJEB31576, sample SAMEA3212658) | Homo sapiens | biome: human-gut; feature: human gut; material: fecal | place: Sweden | collected 2012 ... | reverse complement strand
TTCCTCCAGTATACCATATGCGTCGCGGCTATGCGGAGTTTTGTCAACAGGGCCATTTCGCGACATCTTCTCAGAGCATTGCTGGGTGTACCGAAACGGTACGCCCCTCTGACAGGGCGTCGTGAAATGCGACTCCCCAGCTGTCTGGGATGCAACGGCTACTGCGTTTCACCGCAGCCCCTCGCGTTTTGCGAGCCCCTGGTGACGATGGGTGACGATGGTGACGATGTTTTAACACCCCTATTTTCATCGTCACCACCGTCACCATCGTCACCTTTGCAGCGTCAGGGTGATGTGGCTGCCGGTCTTGGTGCGCACGTTTGAGTAGCTCACGTTGAAGTCGCTCAGCAGCCGGCCAGCTTTCACGTTCAGCCGCTTGGCCAGCGCGTTGGGCTGCATGTCCAATGCCATCGCCGTGATCAGCTCCGTTGCGCTGCCTTCCCATGTTGGAACTTCCTCTGTCACAAGTGCTGCCACCTTTTCCAGCAGCGGGTCGGGCGGCTCGTGGTATGGCTCCTTGTCCGCGTGGTCGAAACACCAGAGCAGGCGTTCCTCGTCGCGCACAAGGTGGATGCGCTGGTCTGGTTGGTCGCGGCCGGAAACGCTGAGCGTGGCCGCGTTGTCCGTGCGGTTCTCCTTGCTCAGCACGAAAGCGCCGTCGGCGCAGCCGTAGATTCCCGTCGTGCCGGAGATGCGGTCGAACTCGTCGTTCGCAGCAGACTTGCGCGTGTGGTGGACGATGAGCATACACAGCCCGAACTTGTCCGCGAGCTGCTTGAGTTGCCCGATGATCTGGTAGTCGTCCCGGTAGCTGTACGCCTCGCCGCTCAGCTCGCGCACCTTTTGCAGCGTGTCGATGATGATAAGACGTGTGTCCGGGTGCTCGCGCACGAACTTCTCAAGCTGCGCGTCGAGGCCGCTGCCGAGCTGCTTCGCGCTTATGGCAAAGTGCAATTTCTCCGCACCCTCTACGCCGAACATCCGGTACATTCGTCGTTGCAGTCGCTCATAGCCGTCCTCAAGCGCGAGGTAGAGCACTGTGCCCTGGTGGACTTCGCAGTCCCAGAGCTTCTGTCCCGTGGCAACGTGGTAAGCTAGCTGCGCCATTAGGAACGACTTGCCGACCTTCGGCGCGCCCGCGAATATGTATGTGCCGTTTTGGAGCAGCCCCTCAATGACCGGCGGTTTGCTCTCATATACCGTGTCGTAGAGCTCGGCCATCGTTACCGTAGGCAGGAACGCCGGGTCATTCATCCGGCGAAATTTTCGGTACAGCTCCTGCAAGTTTTCGTTGCTTTCGGCACCGGGATTTGATATATTGTTGTTGCAAACATTTGAAAGCTGCTGTCCCGCATCTGCGCCAACAGATGCCGAAGGGGCAGCGTTTTCTTTTGTTTCAATGTTCAAATAGTTTGTCTCCTTTCATGAATTTTGGCATAATGGTCCTTATTTCGTGTCGGATACTTTCTTGTCGCCTCCGATTTGCCCGGGCGAAATATCATTATGCTATATTAAACTTATTAGCTTAATTCACCATGCATTATACTATGCATATATGCTTAAGTCAAGCGGGCAAAATTAAACAAATTAAATTAAGTTTCTATTGACAATACTAAGCATATATGCTATATTCTCTGCAAAGAAACCGTTTGATTGGAGAGATTGCAATGGCTATAGGGGAACGCATACGGTACTTCCGCAACAAGCGCGGCTTGACTCAGAAGCAGCTGGGTACGGCCGTGGGGTTTTCGGAGAAGTCCGCGGACGTGAGGCTTGCCCAGTACGAGTCAGGCACTCGCTCTCCTAAGTCTGAGTTGACGAAGGCGCTTGCTGAGGTGCTGGACGTCTCGCCGGCGGCGCTGTCCGTGCCAGACATCGACTCCTACGTAGGTTTGATGCACACTCTGTTCACGCTGGAGGACTTGTACGGCCTGCGGATAAGCAGCGACGCAGGAGATATAACGCTGCGTGTAGACCCGCGCGCCGGCAAGGACGCAGACAGGCTCCATGAGATGCTTTGTGCCTGGGCAGAACAGGCGGATAAGCTCAAGGCAGGGTCGATAACGCAAGACGCCTACGACGCCTGGCGCGACCACTATCCGCGACAGGACACAACGCAGAAGTGGTCGGGCGTGATCAGCCAGGAGCTGAGCGATATGCTGTTCAAGGGAAATGAGAACTAAATATATCAACCAAATAAATGCAAACCGCCAAGCTGCGTATACGCAGCTTGGCGGTTTTCTTATTCTCTCGTTGGCGGAGCCAAAACACGGCCGCTGCGGCCGCATGGCTTCATTTCATAAACTGTTCAGACACTTTGAAAGCATTTTCGTGCAGGCGGCAGAGGATATCCAGCGCCTCGTCTTCTGGCATGTCGACGTCGTATATATTGCCCATCAGGAATCCGACTATAGCTCCTGAGCTATACCAGCATATGAGCTGATACGTCTGACTGTCTGCGTATTCCAGTTTCATCTGCTTTATCCCGGAGGCGTACAACGTAATATAGAGCTCGTTCTGAAGCCGACGGAAAAAGGTGTCCGCGTGGCCGCAGCTCATGAGCGGCCGAAGCTTTTCCCGCACCGACAGAGTTGAATGGCCCATTAGCCGTATTTTTCGGACTGCATAGTCAAGGTAGCTCTCATCGCTCTCGCGGTCGCCGGGCAGGAAGCCTGAGCGCACCTGCTCTATAAGCTCGTCTATCAGGGAATTGTACAGCGCTTCCTTGTACGGATAGTGCAGATAGAAGGTGTTCCGGCTGCAATTTGCCCCGGCACATATCTCCGTCACGCTTATCTCCTCAAGCGGCTTCTTTGCCAGCAGAGCCAGAAAGCTGTCTATTATGTTCTTTCTCGTCTTTATGACCCTGAGGTCGTTCTCGTTCTTCATGTATACCTCCGGAAAATACAGGACAGTTTCTGTCAGAATGTAAATTAATTACCAGAAGCCAATTGACTGTAAATTGACAATCTTTGAAGGCACAGCTATGATACATGTGTAAATTATAGTACAGCAGTCATATATCTTTGTCAAGCATTCCGCATGCGCGGATGAAATACATAGAAAAGGAAGGTATTATCATGGCTAAAGTCACAACTCTCACGCCGGAAGAAATTGCGGAGCTCGAGAAGGCACCCAGCGAAGTCGCCCGCGAGAAGATCGCTGCCACCGGAAGCAAGGAGGCTCTGGAGGCCTTTGACCAGTACGTCGGTATGTTCAAGGGCGTGCACGACGGCTATCTGCTTCAGGCCAACGCCGCTGAGAGCGCGCTCTACAAGGAAGTCGGCGCGGACAAATACCTGGAGTATATGCACGACTATTTCTACAACTCCAACAGTCCCTTCATGCAGGGGTTCTGGGACAAGCCGTTCAAGGAGCGCGCGATGATAGCCATAAATGCGCCGCGTATGTTCCACGACTGCCGCATGAAGATCCTGGGCGAGGATGACGAGAAGCTCTGGTTCGTCATGGAGCCGTGCGGAGCGGGGCAGAAGCTCTGGGAGATGGGCATGTGCAAGCCCGGCTGCGGCCTGTGCGATGAGCCCCACGCCATAACCGCCGGGGGCAAGAACTTCCCCGTCTACTGCACCCACGCCCCCATTGCCGAGATAGTCTGCGGCGAGCTGGGCATCCCGTACATGTACCAGCAGGAGTACCCCGAGCAGGTCGGCCCCTGCTCCTGCGTGTTCTACGTCTACAAGGACCCGAAGGACATCCCCGACAGCTACTTCGAGCGCGTCGGAGCAAAGCGCCCTGAGATCTGCAAGAAGTGAGGGGGAAGCAAAATGGCACTCAAGTATCCCGAACTGTTCAAGCCCTATAAGATAGGCAAACTCACTATCAAGAACCGCATCACGATGAGCCCCATGCACCTCGGCGGGCGCATGGACTCCACCGGCAACATGACCGACGAGGTCATCGACTACTACGAAGCGCGCGCCAAGGGCGGCTTCGGCCTCATCGTCACCGGCGGATATGCCTCCGCCGGAGGAGCGGAAGTGACCACCGCCGCGCTAAACGCCATGGACAACCCCCAAGCGTTCAACACGTCCATAAGCAAGGCCGTTGAAAAGCTCAACGCATATGACTGCAAGCTCTTCGTCGAGGTCGGCGCGCCGTTCGGCCGCGTCGCCTTCCTGGAAACGCTCGCACCTGTGATGGGCGGGCATCCGGTGGCTCCGTCCGCGGTGCCCAGCCGCTGGGACCCGAGCGTGATGTGCCGCGCACTTACGACTGAGGAGTGCTATGGTCTCATCAACGCGCAGCTGGATTCCGCATCCGCCGCCGTAATGGCCGGAGCCGACGGCATATGTGTGGGCGGCCCCTATGGCGGTTATTTCACAGACCAGTTCGCGACCCCGCTTTTTAACCAGCGCGACGACGAGTTCGGTTTCGCCCAGGGCGGACAGTTCCGCATCGCCACGGACGTCATCAAGGGACTCAAGGAGCGTTTCGGCAAGGATTACCCAGTCATGGTGCGCCTGTGTGCGCGCCACTACATGAAGGATGTCGGCGTCTCTCCGCTGCCCGGAGAGGACTACAAAGAGGTGGGCCGCGACATAGATGTAAGCATCGAGCTTGCCAAGGCGCTTGAGGCTGCTGGAGCGGACGCGCTCCTGCTCGCGAGCGGCAGTTATGACAGCTTCTACTGGCTGTATCCTCCCACGTATCAGAAGGAGGGCCTGTGGCTCGACGACGCAAAGAAGATCAAGGAGGCCGTCAGCATCCCGGTCATCTGCCCGGGCAAGATCCTCACCCCCGAGCTGGCCGAAAAGGCCATAGAAGAGGGCTATGTCGACGCCGTCGCGCTGGGCAAGGCTTCACTCGCCGACGCTGAGTGGGCGAACAAGGCTCACGCCGGCGCGGATGAGGACATCCGTCCCTGCATCGGCTGCCAGAACGGCTGCATGGCGCGTGTCTTCAACGGCGGGCTCGTCACCTGCGCGGTCAACCCTGAGTGCTTCTATGAAAAGAGCGACCCCGTCACCCCGGCTCCTGTCAAAAAGCACGTCGTCGTCATCGGCGGCGGCCCCGGCGGCTGCGAGGCGGCCATTATCGCGGCTCAGCGCGGCCACGAGGTCGACCTCTACGAGAAAGCCGACAAGCTCGGCGGTCTCTTCAACCTTGCGGCTGTGCCTGACTTTAAGACCGGCGACCGTCGTCTGCTCGCCTGGTACGCGCACACCGTCGAGAAGGCCGGCGTGAAAGTTCACCTGAACACCGAGATCACCGCCGCCGATGTCGAGAAACTCGGCGCCGACGCGATCATCGTCGCCACCGGCGCTAACCCGAAGAGCTTCAAGATAGACGGCTGCGAGACCGTCACGGCCTCCGACGTCCTGGCCGGACGCGACGTGGGCAAGAGCTGCGTCATCGTAGGCGGCGGCCTGGTCGGCTGCGAGACCGCAGTGTGGCTGGCCCGCAAGGGAGTGAAGGTCACCCTGGTCGAGGCCCTGCCCATGCTCATGAGTGCGGGCACGCCCGTGCCGACGCCGAACTTCCTGATGATGCTCGACATGCTGCCCGGCGCCGGAGTCACCGTCTACACCGGCTCGAAGTTTGCGGGCTGGGCGGACGGCACGGCGAAGATCATTGACGCCGAGGGCAAGGAGCACACGGCTGAAGCCGAGACCGTTGTCCAGGCGGTAGGCTTTGCCCCGAACAACGCGCTCTATAACGAGCTTGAGCAGAGCGTCTCCGTCCCCGTTTGGAACATCGGCGACAGCAAGGAGCCTGCCAACGTGATGGAGTCCGTGCGCGGCGGCTGGTTCGTTGCGAAGAACATATAAGCGGCCTGCTAACGGATAATCTTTGCCCCCTGTTGAGAAAACGTATCAAAACGCCTCAGCAGGGGGCTTCTTATATGAAAGGAGAGCGAATGGAAAAGAAGAAGCTCCACTACGGATTCATAGTCGCCGCCGGCATATTCATAGACATCCTCGTGTGCGGCGGCATATTTTTCGGCGCGAGCGGCGTGTTTATTGTCCCGGTAACGAATTCGCTCGGAATAGGGCAGGGCGAGTTCTCGATGTACCTCACGGTGCAGAGCTTTACCATGGCGCTTGTCATGCTCGCAGCGCCCAAGCTCACGGCGCGATTCAGCTTTCGCATACTCAACGCCGTCGCTGTCGTGCTTGCAGCATTGGGCTTTGCCGCCATGGGTTTTGCAAACGGCGTGCTGCTGCTCTATGTGGGCGGAGCCCTCGTGGGCTTCGGCTGCGTGTTTCTGACCTATCTCATCTCAGGCACGCTGCTTCCGCGCTGGTTCAACAGGAATCTCGGCACCATGATAGCCCTGGTCATGAGCGGACTGGGTATCGGCGGCATCGTGTTCAACCCCGTAATATCTGCGCTCGTGAACTCTGGCGGAATGTTCGGCTTTGCCGAGGGCTGGCGCTCGGCATACGTTATTCTCGGCGGCATAGTACTGATCATCTGCTTGCCGGTCGCGGTCTTCGTCCTGCGTGACTATCCCTCGGACAAGGGTCTCAGACCATACGGTGAGGAGCAGGAAGCCGACGGCGAAAGCACCGTGCGGGCGCTCAGCGGCGTGTCCAAACAGACCGCCGTCAAAAGTGCGAGTTTCGTCTGGTACGCGGTCATGGTCGTCTGCTTTACGCTCTGCGGCGGAATCATGACCTTCCTGCCGGCGCTGGCCAGCTCCCGCGCGGCCGATGCCGGCGATGTCTCCGCGATAATAGGCTCTGTGGGTATGGCCGGAGCCATCATCGGCGGCTTCCTGCTTGGTGCGCTGAACGACCGCTTCGGAGCCCACGTCGGTGCGCTCGTTGGCGGCGGCATCGGCGCCGCGGGATTCATACTGCTGCTTATCAGCGGCCGCGCGCAGCTTGTAATGCTTGCCGGCGCCGCGCTCTACGGCATATTTTATCAGATAAACCAGGTCCAGATGCCGGCCATGGTCCGCTGTATGTACGGCGAGCGGGAGTACGACAGCATTTTCCCCGTGGCTGCGGTGTTCTCACCCTGGGTGGGCGCAGTGTCGTACACGCTGTGGGGTTACATCTACGATTTCACGCAGAGTTACAACGCCATGCTCATTATAGGTCTGGTGCTGAGCTCGTTGACCGCTGTCACAGGCGTGCTCGCGGTCTCGTCCAGCAAAAAGCTCCCACGACAAGAGTAGAAATAATAATCGCCCCGGAGACACTCTCCGGGGCGATCTTCTTGTCTGTTTTCACCGCGTCATGCTCTGCGCGAAGCGCATGAGTATGGTCGCGGTCTGAGCTCTGGTGGCCTGACCTTTGGGGTCCAGCCTGTCGCTGTCAACGCCGTTGATGAGCCCCAGGCTGACGGCCCAGCTCACGGCCTGCTGCGCCCAGGCGCTTGTCTCGGCTCCGTCCGCGAAAGCGGAGAGTCCGCCTTCGGACTCCGGCCTTGCCGCGTACCTCCACAGCATGGCCGCAAGCTGCTCGCGGGTGATGGCGTCGTTTGGGCCGAACAGCCCCTCACCGTAGCCGTCGGCTACGCCCTCCGCCACCGCCCAGGCAATGGCCTTGGCGTACCATGCGTCAGGAGAAACGTCGGTGAACGTCTCAGTCGCCTCGACCTCCGGGCTGCCCTGCAGCCGCCAGAGTATTGTAACTATCATAGCCCGGCTCGTCGTGGCGTTAGGGGCGAACATCCCCGCGTCAACGCCGTCCATAAGGCCCTCGTCAAGGCAGTAGTGTATTCCGTCATGATACCACTCACCCATGTTGAGATCCGTATAGCCCGACATGGGGCAGCTCGCGTCGCGCGGGCACTCGGACAGAGCCGTCAGCACCTTGAAGGTGACGGTGATGGTCACTCTGCCGGAGGGCTGAGTGAAGCTGTACGTGCCGTTTACGTTTTTAGTGACTTCCACCGGCTTGCCGTCGGCGTCGGTGACGGTGACCTTGTCCACCGTATAACCCTCGTCAGGCTTTGGCGTGATGGTCACGGTCTGGCCGGAAAAGGGTCTGTCCGGGCTTACAGCAAAGCTGCCGTTTTCGCTCTCGGTCTTGACGGGAGGATAGGTCGGGATGACGATCTGGTAATCCCTTCCGCCCACCGCGTAAACGCCCGATTCCTTCACATGGAGGACAAGGCCGGAGCCGTCCTCAGTCAGCTCATAGTATTCTTCGCTCAGCTCGTCAGGCTCGGACGAGAGCATCTCGCCCGTCGCTCCGTCCGTACGGACCACGGTGTAGATATCCTTGGCCTTCAGCTCGGTGGGCAGGGGTATGATGATCGTCAGCAGCCCCTCGCTGGAGACTCCACTCTCGACCTGCGCGGTGCCGCCGGAGGGCGTGGTGGTCTTGTCCAGGGAAATATCCACAAACAGGCTCAGTTCGCCGTCGGCCTTGTCCTCGAGCTGCTCCGCCTCGCCGGGAGCGAGCCCGCTCTCGGGCTTCTGTTCCACCTTTACGGCTATTTCCACCGTGCCTCCGGACGCTGCGGTCTCTTTGTCGGCATCGGTGAAGGCTCCGTCCAGGTCTCCAACGACGATGTCGGGGCTGCCGGGCGTGACGTCAACGCGCGTGCTTATATTGCCCTCGGACAAGACGATGTTCCCGCCGGTCACCTGGCCGTTTTCGTCCACCGTCACGACGGTGGTGACGGTCTTTTCCCCGGTCGAAACCGAGACGTTGTAGCTGCCGGGGGCGAGGTCGGGGAAGCTGTACGCTCCGTTGGAACCAGTGACGTCCTCGTCGAGCTTGTTAGAACCCTGCCAGATGCTCACCGCTGCGCCCTCTACTGGCGCGCCGCCCTTGTCCTGGACCTTGCCGCCAACGCTCTGGGACTGCGCCCACTGGGCGGTAAAGATGACGTCACCGCTGGGCATTGTGAAGCTGTCGCCGGACTTATAGACCACGTTGAAGTATTTCCAACCGGTGAATACGCTCCCGGGCTTTGTAAAGCCGCACTCGGGCAGGGTAATGACGCTGCCGCCCGCCGCTTTCATGCCGGCGGTGGAGCCTCCCCCACCGCTGCCGGCGAAGGACACCTCGTAAGTCCTGGGTGTCCCGGAACTGACGACGACGCTGCCCACCTGCTTTTCGCTGCCGCCGTCAGGGTGGCGGTAGTTGGGATTCGTGATCTCGACCCAGACTTCGTAGGTCCCCGGCTCGCTCGGCGTCACCTCGTTGCCGTTTTTGTCCTTGTAGATGACCTCGTAGTCGCTCTCCGCAAGGCCGGGAGCGCTGATGGCAGGCTCGCTGCCCACCGTGACGGCGTTGTCGGTCACGGTGATGGTCACGGGCTTTTGCTGTATGCGCAATGTCGCCGTGCCGTTGATAATGTCGTAGTTTTTGAGGCTCGCGTTCAGGGGATGCTCACCGGCCTCGGTGCTGACGCCGCTGATAACGGCCTCGATCCCCTCGTCGCCCTCGGCCAGGCCGCTCAGGACGACGGACACCGGCTCGACGCTGCCATAGACCTGCTCAAGCCCGACCCATGTGGCGGTGACGGCCTTGGGGCTGATGGCGAAGGTATAGCTCCTGTCATCCGTCGTGTCGTCCGACCAAACATAGTTGTCCTTGTCATTGAGGCTGACCGTGACGGTGTAAGTCCCCGCGTCCTTCTGCACGTTGCCCTCGACGGTGTAGAGCTCGCTTTCTGCGATGGCATAGGTCTGCTCCGAGCCGTTGTAGACAAACTCGGTGTCGTCCGCGGCGGGGATGGTCACGGCCTGCTCGCCTATAGTGAGTTGGCCCACGACCATGGAGTCCTTGCCGCCCTCGAAACAGAAGTTGTTGTTCATGATAGTGACGGTGATGTCGTATGTACCGGCCTCGGTCTGGCTGACCGCGCCGCCGTATTTGACCTCATAGCCGCCTGCTGGTATCTGCGTCTGACCTTCGTCCTGCGTGACCACGGCGATCTTGGGCTCGCCGTCGTAGGTGTGGCTGTTGCCGCTTACGGTGAAGCTGACGACGGCCTTGCCTATGCTCCATGAGTGGGTCAGGCCGGCGCCGTTCGTAAGCGTGTAGTTGTTGTTGTCCAGACCGGTGACTGTGGCTGTGTAGCTGCCGTGCTCGGTCTTGGCGTTGTCGCTGTAGGTCAGTGCGCAGTCGTCGTCAGGCACGAGGTTGGTTATCGTCGCGGTGACGGTTTTTTCGTCGCCGTCGTAGGTGAAGCTGCTCTCGCTCCAGCTCAGTTCCACGGGGCGCGGGGCGATGGTGTACTCCTGTGTGGTGCCGGTGTCGGGGAGCTGGTAATTGTCGTTGCCGAGGCCGGTGGCCTTGGCGGTGTAGGTGCCCGCGTCAGTCTGATCGCCGTTTTCAACTGTGACTGCGCACTGGTCGCCATCCACCAGCCCCGTGGCCTCGGCGGTGACGCTGACTGCGCTGCCGTCGTAGACGAGGTTTTCATGGCCGCTCCAGGTGAGGCCGACGGTCTTGGGCGTGATGTTGGCCGTTGTCTCCAACGTGGTGTCAGACAGCACATAATTATTGCCCCAGCTGCCATTCAGCGTGACGGTGACGTTGACTGTCGTCTTACCTGTTCCCGCGCTGGCGTCCTCAAACGTGAACACACCGCCGGCGGTGGGGTTCTCGTTCAGCACCGCGCCTTCAAGCTCTATTGTGCCGGTGGTGTCCACATCGCCGTCGTAAACCTTATCCTGTACGGAGTCGACGGACGGCGTGAGCGTGGCCCTGTTCACCTGCACGGTAACACTCTGCTCCACGCTGTTATAGTTTGCCTTGTCAGTGGGGGTGAAAGTTACGGTGTAGGAATGGCTGCCGCTCGTGGGGTTGACGTTGCCGTCCTCCCATGCAAAAGTGCCGTCCACAGCCTGACCGCCGGTGAGGTCGCTCTCGCTGAGGCTGTCGCCGTAGGTGATTGGCGAGGCCGTGGGCCAGGCAGTCACCGGATCGGCTTTGCCGATGCTGACGATGACAGCGTCGCTGGTTTTCTCGGCGGTGAGGCCGTCCATGTCCGTGGCCGTGACCTTGACGGTGTATTTGCCGCTGTCATTTACGTTTTTGATGGTCAGACTTCTGCCGGTCTGGCCGTCGAGCTTTTCGCCGTCCTTGTCCCACTCGTAGGTGTAGCTTAGGTTAGCGATGTGCGTGGCCGTGGCGGTGAGGGTGATTTCCGTGCCGTAGGTGACATTGTTCTTGTCGGCGGTCAGGCTCACCGTGGGCGCGTCCAGCGTCCACTTCGCGGTGAGGGTGAGGTCGGCGGTGACGCCGGTGGCAAAATCCCACTTGGCGTTGCCATTGTACCAGCCGTCTAGCGTGTAGCCGGCGCGGGTGATCTCCGGCGCGCTGATCTTGTCATTATAGGAAAGGCCGGTGATATCATTCACCTCGCTGCCGCCGTTTTCGTCGAAGGTGACGGTGAGAGTATCGCCTTCCTCGATGATGCAAGTGCTCTCTTCGCCGTGCGGAGCGTTGGCCGTTGCCTTCACGCGGACGGTGACGGTGGTATACGCGGCAAGGCCGGTGATTTCAGCGCCGGTGCAGTCTTGCCACGCGCCGTCTCCGATCTTGTACTCCTTGGTGGTATCCACGCCGGTAACCTTGCCATCCTGCTTGCCCTTGATGGTCTCATCCACGGCGGTAACGCTGGGTGCAGCAGGACGGGATGCAATAGTGAACTCCGTCCAGTTGGAGGCATTGTGGGTACCGGTTTCGGTTCTGCGTATGTACAGCGTTTGGCCGAGATAACCGGTGATGGAGCCGCTGGCTACTTGCGTGCCGTCGCTCTGCGCGGTGCAGACCTCGTAGCCGCTCTCTACGGTGATGGTCTCGTCCTCGTAGTCGATGGTGTAGCCCTCATTCTCACCCGGCGCGGTCTGACTGGCCTTGACGATGTTGAAATATACCGTGGTCGAGCCGGAGTAGTTGCCGGTGAAGTTGATGGTCACGGTACCTGCGTTGGTGCCGACATTGATGTTTGTTCCATAGCTGAGGTCGTAGTCCGTGCCCTTGACGAGCGTGTTGTTGCCGAACTTCACTTCAGGCTCCGGCGTGATTTGGCTGCCGGTGTAGGTCTGGTCGGCGATGTCCGAGATAGTGAAGCTGCTGTCATAGCCCTTTTCGCTGACAGTGACGGTCACGTCGGGGCTGGTAACGCTGGCCGTCGCGCTGCTGCCGTCGATAGAGGCGGTGACGGCGCAATAGTAATAGTAAGTTCCCCTATTTGTGGTGTTGGGAATGGTGTAGATTGAGCTGACGGCCCCTTCAATGATAGTGCCGCCGGTGTTGCTGTTCGTGGTGTTTGAGTACCACTGGTAGGTGTAGGTGTGCCCATCCGCCGCATTCGTAACGCTGGCCGTGAGCGTGCCGCCGTCGCCGTAGGTCATGGACGTATCGCCGGTGACGGTGACAGTGGGGTTGGTGATCCACTTCGCGGTCAGGGTCATGTTGGCGGTGACTTCGTTGCCGAAATCCCACAGCGTGCCGTCGTTATACCAGCCCGCGAAGGCGTGGCCCTCCCAGGTGGGAGCGGTGGGTTCTGTGGCCTTGCCGCCGTTTTCCACTTCCTGATTGGTCGGGGGTGTACCCACAGCGCCGCCCAGGTCGAAGGTCACGGTGTAGCCGCTTGACAGGCACAGTTCACCGTCCTTTGCTGTTACCTTGTATTTGCTGTCATCGGAGGTGAATTTTTCGATATACGTCGCCCCGCCGCCGATGGTGAACACGTCGGGGGTATCCATGGTCACGCCGATTGTGTTGCCGCCGGTCAGCTGACCGGCGATGGTGATGACGGCACTGTTGCTCAGGTAGACGTTGTTGGCGGAGCTATTCTTCATGTTCCCTGTGATCGTCGGAGCGCCGGAGAGGGTGAAGCTGCTGCTGGCCACATACACGCCGCCGCCAATTTCTGTCGCGCTGTTGCCGGTGATGCTGCCGCCGGACAGGGTGAAGCTGCTTTCTCCCGCAGTGCCTTTGAAAACGGTCACGCCGCCGCCATATGCGGCGCTGTTGTTTGAGATGACGCCGTTCGTCATAGTGAAGGTGCCGCCGTTGACATAGACACCTCCGCCTGTGCTGTTATCATACCCGGACACGCTGTTGCCTGTGATGCTGCCGCCGCTCATGGTGAAGCTGCCGGAGTTGAGCAGCACAGCGCCGCCGCCGTCATTTTTCTCTGTGGTTACCGCGGTATTACTTTCGATGAAACCGCCGGTCATGGTGAAGCTGCCGCCGTTTACACAGACCGCGCCGCCGCCATAGCGATTGCCGGCGCTTGTCCCCGGCCCTGTTCCGCCGCTGGCCGTGTTGCCGGTGATGGAGCCGGAGTGGAGCGTGAGGCTGCCGCCGCTGTTGACCAAAACCGCGCCGCCCTGCTCTGCCCGTCCGCCGGTGATCGTGCCGCCGCTGCCGCAGTCGCAGATGGTGAGGCTGCCGCCGTTATTTACGATGAAGTGGTGCCCGTCCAGGTCGAGCGTCCTGCCGTTCAGACAGAGGTTGACCGCGCCCGAGATGGTGATGTCATCGGTGGCGGTGACGCTGTGTTTCAGGTAGTAATTGCCCGCGCCCAGCGCGGCGCCTATGGCGGTGAGGGACTTGTCATAGGTCACTGAGCCGCTATGTTCGTTGCAGATGGTTTTGCCGCAGACGCAGTGCTTATGTTCGTTGCCCGCCAACTGTCCCAGCGCCAGCTCGCCGCCAGACGGCACAACGACATACGAATCGTTATCGGAGAAGAAGTACTGCCGGCAGCTCTCGCCGCCGCCTGTGGTGAACTCACCGGCGCTTTCCATAGTCACGCCGATCTCGGCGCCGCTGGAGAGGCCGCCGCTGCCGATGTTGATCTTCTGGCCTTCCCCCAAGCTGACGTTGTTGGCGCTTCCGTTGGCCGCCGTGTTGCCCGATATGACCGCATCACCGGAGACGGTGACGGTGCCGCCATCGAGGGCGGCAGACACACGCACGCCGCCGGCAAAGTCATTACCATTATCTCCAAATATATTACTGACCGCACACTGATTATTGGTGATCTCGCCGCCGTTCATGGTGAAGCTGCCACCGTTATACACGAGTACGCCGCCGCTGGCTGCCAACGTAGCTGTGCCGGTGGCGGTATTGCCGGTGATGGAGCCGCCGTTCATGGTGAAGCTGCCGCCGGCCACGCCTACGCCGCCGCTGAAAAAAGATGAAGAGTTGTTGACATTCACGGTGTTTCCGGTGATGGATCCTCCGTTCATGGTGAAGCTGGCAGTGCCGCTAGCACTGGTTACTTGTACGCCGCCGCCAGTGTTCCCGGTGATAGTACCGCCGTTCATAGTGAAGGTTCCGCCGTATACGATCACGCCAGGCAGATTGTTACCGCCGGTGATCTGGCCGCTGCCTTTGCAGTCGCATAGTGTGAAGCTGCCGCTGTCTATGCAAAGAGATTTCCCTGACAAATTCAGCGTATGTCCGTTGAGGCAGAGCGTGACGTTGCCACTGATGCGGATTTCTCCGCTGGCGGTGACGTTGCCGGTCAGGTAGCAGTTGCCGGAGAGCGAACTGATGCTCCCGCTCAGCGCCTTCCAGCCGCTGTGGTCGCCGGTGCAATTCCCGTCCGCCGCCAGAGCTGTGGCGGGCAGCAGGGACATGACCATGCACAGGGCCAGCAGCAGGCTTATGTACTTCCTTGCGTTTGTTTTCATGACTGCCTCCTATTTCTTCCGCAGCCTTGCTCTTGACGGCCGCGGCTGCAAATGCTATCTTAATTTCAGTATATTTTATCAATTCCAGTGAATTATTACAGGGTCTGCGCAAAATTTGCGGCCTTCTGCGCGGATTTTGCTCAGGGCCGGGTGAGGAGGAAAGTCAATGCTGCGTATCGCCCTGTGCGACGACGAGGCGGATAAGCTGCGGGAGACGGCCGCGCTGGTGCAGCGCTATTTTCAGGCCCGTACCTCCGTTTCCGGGCAGGTGGAGACCTTCCCGGGCGGCGGAGAGCTGCTTGCCCGGGTACAGGAGCCGCGCGGCTTCGACATCTATATCCTCGACATCCTCATGCCCGGCCTCAGCGGCATCGACGCCGCCCGAAAGCTGCGGCAGCTGGGCGACGGGGGCGAGATCATCTACATCACCAACTCCAACGACTTCGCCGCCGACAGCTACGAGGTGCGGGCGTTTTCCTACCTGCTCAAGCCGGTGGATGAGGCCAGGCTCTTTAAGGTGCTGGACGGTGCGGTCGAAAAACTGGAGCATCGGCGCAGCAGCGCCGTCATAGTGAACACGCCGGGCGGCGCGGAGCGCATACGGCTCGAGCAGATACTGTACGTTGAGCGCATGGGGCGCTGCATGCGCTACCACTGCGTGGGCGGGGTCGTGGATTCCCAAAGCATACGCTCGCCCTTCAAAACCGCGGCCGCGCCGCTGCTGGCTGACCGGCGCTTCTATCTCTGCGGGGCCAGCTTCGCGCTGAACCTCCAGCACGTGACCGGGGTACATGGTCAGGCGGCCATTCTGGACAACGGTCAGACCGCGACACTGCCAAGAATGTCGGCCGCGGACTTCAAAAAGGCCTGGGGTAAATTCTGGCTGGAGGAGCATCAGCTATGACAGACACGATTTTCCTGACCTTCCGCACCTATTTTATCGCTGTCATGACCGTCGGTATGATGGCATGCATGACCGAATTCCGTTTCGGATTCTGGAAACTGCTGTGCATCATGGCAGTATACAGCGTTTGGGTTCTTTGCTCCAGTCTGGTCTTGCTCTGGCTTGGCGGTGAGTCTCTGCTTCTGCGAGTGTTTTTCTTCACCATCTCCGTCCCGGCTATCCTGCTCACCTACTTGTCGGCCAACGACAGCCCGTCGCAGGCGGTCTTCAACTACACGACGCAGATACTCGTGTCCACGCTGTCGGCCTCCATGATACGCTGGCTCACGGATTCCATGCGCAATCCCGCACTTATGAACATCCTGCTCATGAGCGTGTTCTATCTGGCGGTCATCTATCTCGAGTGGCGCTTCCTGCGCGGGCCTTTCCGTATGCTGATAAAGGTGATGCCAACCCGCTGGGGCGTGCTCACCCTCATCCCCTGCGTGTTCTGCGGCTATCTCATTATCGTATCGACGTGGCCGGGCAGCTATCTCAACAACAATGCACAGCGCATCTATGTCTACGCTGCAATCATTCCGCTGATCATTGTATACATTGCGGTTTTCAGGAGCCTTCTTAGCCAGTACCGCAGCCAGATGGAGCGCCAGAATGCCGCGCTGCTGACGATGCAGATCTCGGCCCTCAAGGAAAAACTGCAGAAGGTAAAAGAGGTCGAGGAAGGCATTCGCATCCAGCGCCACGATCTGCGCCATCAGCTCCAAGCTGTCACGGAATTGGTGGCGCAGGGAGACAGGGACGCTGCGCTTGACTTTTTGAATACCGCTCAAAAGCGCCTGGACGAGCAGAAGGTGATGCGCTGGTGCCGACCGCCGGTGCTGGACGCGGTGTTCTCCTCCTACTTTGAGCAGGCCAAAAATCAGGGCATCCGGGTAGAGGCCGCCGTCTCGCTGCCGGACACACTGCCTGTGGACGAGGGTGAGCTGGCCATCGTCCTGGCCAATGCTCTGGAAAATGCTATTCATGCCAATCTGGAACTGCCGCCGGAACAGCGGGAGCTGCGCTGCAAGATGGTTGGCATCCCCGGCGTCATGCTGGAGATAACAAATCCCTGCACCGGCGACGTTGTCTTTGACGGCAGCGGCCTTCCAGTATCCAGCCGCGATGGACACGGTCTGGGCGTGCAGTCCATATCGGCCTTCTGTCAAAGGCACGGCGCCGTCTGCGAATTTGATTTGAGCGATGGCTGGTTCTGCCTGCGTCTTGTCATATGAGTCCATTGGCAAAATAAGCCTCCCGCGGATACATGCTCCACGGGGGCTTATTTCATATCATCGTGCTAAACCGCCGCGGCAGCTATGTACCTTACCTCGATCGAGTGCCCTTCCGCCACGCGGCAGCGGCGGGTGAAGCTCATGGTTCGTACGGTACTCATCTTCTTGACCATCTGGCCGCCGACGGAACCGGCCTGGCGGCTCGTGAGGTCGCCGTTGTAGCCCTGCTTCAGATTCACGCCGACCTCACCGGCCGCCTCCATCTTGAAGCGGTTCATGGCCTCGCGGGCGTTCGGGTTTACGAGGTTGTTGCTCCTGGTGGACATCGAATTGCATCTCCTTTTCTCTCTTTTGAGCCTTGGCTCGCTTATATTCTTGCCGCTCTGCCCGCTTATATGCGGGCTTCTTTTATGCAAATTTTAGCGCTCGCGACGTACTTTTCCGGGCCGATTAAATTTTCAATTCTCTTTTCAACTATTTTCGTCCGCAGACTGTCTAATATACAGAGCAGCTGCTCTTCACAACTGCGAAAAGGATGTTCCCTCTCATGGACAAATTTGAATTTGCCCAGCGCTTTCAGGCTGACAAGGCAAAATACTACCGAATTGCCTACTCCTATGTCAAAAACGAGCACGATGCCCTCGACGTCATGGGAGAGGCCTCCTACAAGGCGCTGCGCAGCCTCAAAGCACTCAAAACGCCGGAGTACTTCTCCTCCTGGATGACGCGCATTGTCATCAACTGCGCGCTCGACCTGCTGCGGCAAAATTCACGGGTCACTTTCCTCGACGACGCGCTGCCGCCGGAGTCGGAGCCGCCTGACGAGGCCGCCCTG
>ERZ809224.1386-NODE-1386-length-17787-cov-6.302617_pt1 | contig 17787 bp, 9 predicted proteins | sample MGYA00520513_ERZ809224 | MGnify/ENA primary metagenome ERZ809224 (study PRJEB31576, sample SAMEA3212658) | Homo sapiens | biome: human-gut; feature: human gut; material: fecal | place: Sweden | collected 2012 ... | reverse complement strand
GTGCGATATGCGCCGTCCTTCTTTTCGTCCTCTCCCAACCTGCAATGATTCAGGCCACGTAGTTACTTTTCAGCAGAAAGAGGTGCCGCCGAATCACATGTGTTCCTCGACGACACCTCTTATATTTATGTGACACATTTCGTTTTATTTTTTTGTGATATATCCTTTCGCAGTCAATGTCTCTGCACAGAGAACTGCTCCGCCTGCCGCACCTCTCACGGTATTATGAGACAAGCCTACAAACTTCCAGTCATAAACCTTATCCTCACGCAGACGTCCCACAGATACACCCATACCGTTTTCATAATCTACATCCAGCTTTACCTGAGGTCTGTTGTCCTCTTCAAGATACTGAATAAACTGCTTCGGTGCACTCGGCAGATTCAGTTCCTGAGGAACACCCTTGAAGTTTATCAGCTTCTCAATAAGCTGTTCTTTCGTCGACTGTTTTTTGAATTTAACAAATACTGCTGCGGTATGTCCATTTAAAACCGGCACACGGATACACTGACAGGTAATCACCGGAGATGTTGCCGGAACAATCACGCCGTCCTTAATCTCACCCCAGAGACGCAGCGGCTCCATCTCGCTCTTCTCCTCCTCGCCGCCGATATACGGAATGATATTCTCAATCATCTCCGGCCATTCCTTAAATGTCTTTCCCGCACCTGAAATCGCCTGATAGGTAGTGGCAACCACTTCATATGGCTCAAACTCTTTCCATGCAGTTAAAACCGGCGCATAGCTCTGAATAGAACAATTCGGTTTTACGGCAACAAAGCCTTTTTTTGTTCCGAGACGCTTTTTCTGGAACTCGATCACATCAAAATGCTGCGGATTGATTTCCGGCACTACCATCGGCACGTCCGCAGTCCAGCGATGTGCACTGTTGTTGGAAACAACCGGCGTCTCTGTCTTTGCGTACTCTTCCTCAATCGCCTTGATTTCCTCTTTTGACATATCTACTGCTGAGAATACAAAATCTACATTCGCTGCAACCTTCTCAACTTCATTAACATTCATCACAACCAGTTTTTTCACAGCCTCCGGCATCGGAGTATCCATTTTCCATCTACCGCCCACTGCTTCTTCATAAGTTTTCCCTGCACTTCTTGGACTTGCCGCAAGTGTTGTGACCTCAAACCACGGATGATTCTCAAGCAGAGAAATAAAACGCTGACCTACCATACCGGTAGCTCCCAGAATACCAACTTTTAATTTCTGTTCCATTTTCCCAATCTCCTCATTTCATATTCACAGCTCATCTGACCGATCTTTAAATGATCTGCCTCTCTGAATTAGAAAACTTCAGAGAAAACGCTGCCTTTTTATCCTGCACCTTTGACTTCTCATATATTTTGTTTTTTCAGTGCGGACATATGTCTTTACCCGAACTATCCTATACTATTTATGCAGAAAAATCAAGTAATTTTTACAAATTTCCTGCTTCTTCCAGGTATTTTTTTTCAATCGCAATCACTTTTTCCATGGCCTTTGCTCCGGGCGCTCCGATTGTCAGTCTCTTTTCCACACACGTTTTCAGTGAAATAGCGTCATAGATATCTTCCTCAAATACAGGGCTGACTTCTTTAAATTCTTCCAGTGACATATCATCCAGTGCAATATTTTTATTGATACAGTACAAAACAAGGCGTCCAACGATACCATGGGCATCACGGAACGGCACACCGTGATTTACCAGATAATCCGCCGCATCCGTAGCGTTTGTAAATCCGTTTTTTGCACTCTTTTCCATCACATCCCTGCGAAAGCTCATAGTGGATATCATGCCGGTAAACAGTGCAATGCAGCCCTTTACCGTGTCAATAGCGTCAAACGTCAGCTCTTTATCCTCCTGCATATCTTTATTATATGCAAGCGGAATACCTTTCATAGTTGTCAGAAGCGAAATCAGTGCACCGTACACACGCCCGGTTTTGCCGCGCACCAGCTCTGCAATATCAGGATTCTTTTTCTGAGGCATAATACTGCTGCCCGTGCTGTACGCATCGTCAATCTCCACAAAACGATATTCATTCGAATTCCACAGAATAATTTCCTCGCAGAAACGGCTCAGATGCATCATAATCGTAGACATTGCAGAGAGCAGCTCGATCAGATAGTCACGATCTGCAACAGAATCCATGCTGTTTAACGTCGGCCCGTCAAATCCAAGCAGCTCCGCCGTCATATCTCTGTCCAACGGATATGTGGTGCCCGCCAGCGCTCCCGAGCCAAGCGGACAAAGATTCATTCTCCTGTAAATATCTGCAAGTCTCTGTCTGTCCCGCTTAAACATCTCAAAATACGCTCCGAAATGATGCGCCAGCGTAATCGGCTGGGCTTTCTGCAGATGCGTAAAGCCGGGCATATAGGTTTCTGTATTTTCCTCCATGGTTTCCAGCAGTGTCTCTAAAAGCTTTTTCAAAAGTTTATCCAGCTCTTTTATCTCATCTCTTGTATAAAGCTTCATATCCAGAGCAACCTGATCATTACGGCTGCGCCCTGTATGCAATTTTTTACCCGCATCGCCTACGCGGTCAATCAGATTAGCCTCCACAAAGCTGTGAATATCCTCATATTTATCACTGACCTCCAGTGTACCGTTTTCTACGTCCTGCAAGATACTGTCAAGTCCCTGAAGTATGGTATCACGCTCCGCTTCTGTGAGAATCTCCTGTGCCGCCAGCATTTTTACATGCGCCTTGCTTCCTTCGATATCCTGTCGATAAAACTTCTTATCAAATGATATGGAAGCGTTGAAATTATAAACAAGCTGGTCCGTCTCCTTCGTGAAACGGCCTCCCCATAACTGTGCCATAAACATTCCTCATTTCTATCTATTCTCATTCCACAAATGCCTTTTCAACACGCTTTTTGCGGAATGCTGTACTAAAGTGTACCATAAGCACACTTTTCTGGCAAGAAAAAACGGCGGATACTCCGCCGTTTTCTCTTACATCCTTTTTTTCCAAGCCCACTGCCGCAAATAGTCCGGTTACTGACACGTTTATATTTTTACTTGCTGCAGTTAACTGTATTATTCCATAGAAGGTTTATGCTGCGTACTTTCTGCTATTTTACTTTTACACTTTTAACGCTGCTGTACTGTGTATATACTTTCTTACCGTCAATTTTCTTATAACCACGAATACGCACATAATATTTTGTACCTTTCTTCAGGCTCTTAAGTGTTGCGCTCGTAGCTGTAGCTTTAACTGATTTCTTCTTTGCAGATTTGAAGCTTGATTTTGTGGAATACTGGATTACATATCCATCCATTTCGCTCAGTTTCTTCCATTTTACAGTTGCACGTTTGGATTTTGCGGATTTTACACTCTTGAGTGTAACTTTCCGGGTCTGAACTGTAAGCTTCTCAACTTTACTGTAAGCTTCCTGTACCTTCTGATTCTGTGTACCAAGCTCCGCCTCAAGCTTTTCTGCTTTTTCCTTCATCTGCTCAAGCTCTGCCTCAAGCTTATTAACTGCCGCTGATTTTACAGAAGCCTTCTTAACGGAAGCGTAGGTTACCAGATTGTCATACGTCTCTGTGTGTGCCTTCACATCAACAGAATCATACATTCTGCCGAACTGCAGGGAACGCATAACCATAGTCAGGACTCTGGATACACATTTCTGGATATCGCCGCGGATCAGATTGCTGTCAAGCTTGTTGCTTGGAGTACCTGCCAGAGCGTCAATCATTCTCTGCTGAGTCATACCAGGCATAGCCAGATCATTTCCTGCATGCATCATACCGTTTACACTTGCACGGTTTCCGGCTACCCAGTCTGTCATAACCATTCCGTCAAAGCCCCACTCGCCGCGCGGAATAGAGGTCAGCAGATCAAAATTCTCACATGCATAGGTTCCGTTTACTTTATTGTAAGAGCTCATAATAGCCATCGGCTGTGCAGACTTTATCACCATCTCAAAGCCCTTCAAATAAATCTCTCTCAGTGCTCTCTCAGAAACAGACGTATTTACTGCATTTCTGTTTGTCTCCTGATTGTTGGTGATGTAATGCTTGATCGTAACGCCGACGCCCTTGTTTGACTGTACGCCGGATGTAATTGCGGAGCCTACATAACCTGTCAAAGCCGGATCCTCTGAATAGTACTCAAAGTTACGTCCGCACAGCGGATCTCTGTGAATATTCATACCAGGTGCAAGCCACAGGGTGACACCGATTTCCACCATCTCTTCACCAATCGCTTTGCCGACTCTGTTCAGCAGCTCCGTATTCCAGGTCTGAGCCAGCAATGTACCGATCGGGAATGCGGTACAGTAATTGTAAACGGCATTTCCATCATCATCCGTATAGTTTGAAGTAACACGGATACCTGCAGGGCCGTCTGCCTCTACCGTATTCGGAATACCCAGAGAATTGAAATAAAGCTGACTTGTCTCGCCTGCAGCGCCTCTCACGCTGTTGGCATCTGCGCCCCATGTGTCAGTATCTCCCTGTGTCGCTCCGCTGATACCGTTTGCAAGATTTGCAAGCTGAACATCACTCAGGCTTGCTACAAAGGACTCCATGGAAACCGTACCGTTATAAACATCGATCAGCTTTGTTCCTTCCGGAACAGCGTCTACGATTTCAACCGTCTCATTTTTTGCTGTCGTATAATTCTCTGCCGCTTCCGCTGTCAGATAAGTAGTCACTGCATCCTCATCAATTGTGGAGGCATTCATCTCCGTCACAAAATCTGCAGATGGCAGGGCAATTTTTTCTGCTGCCGCAATCTCCTCCGCCTCTTTGGCATAGCTGTAGGATGTCTTGCCGGCTTTTGAAATCTCATCCAGCTCCTTGTCCGCTGTCAATTGATTGGAAAGCTTTTCTGTTACGACATCCCGATCCAGTGTCAGCACACCTGCAACCTTTGTATTTCTGGAGCTGTTGCCCACACGAACTACATAGTCGCCATCCTCCATGATGTACGAAGCCTCTGCCTCGCTGTAAGAGGACATTTCTGTTGTCTTATAAGTAACGGTAATCTCCTGACTCTCACCCGGCGCCAACTCGTCTGTCTTTGCAAAGCCTGCCAGTTCCTGATATGGCTTTTCGATCGCGCCGTCCGGAGCGGAGAAATAAACCTCTACAACTTCTTTTCCGGAGTAGACATCACCGGTATTTTTTACGTTTACTTTTACCGATACGTTATTTTCATCTGCAGATACGGAAATCGGTGTCAGCTCGAAATCCGTATAGGATTTTCCGTAACCGAACTCGTAAGCAGGTGTGATATTAAAGGTATCAAAGTAGCGGTATCCAACGTAAATACCCTCGTTGTAATCCTCCTGTGCACTGTCTCCATCGTTGTTTCCGATAGTAGCAGATGCCGGATAATCAGAATAATTCACTGCCCAGGTGTCGCTCAGCTTACCGGACGGTGTAACCTTACCGGTCAGGATGTCAGCCAGCGCATTGCCGCCCTCCATACCTGCCTGAGACATCAGCACTAAGGCATCCAAACCCTCAATCTCATCGTAAAACTTCGTGTCAACAATACCGCCCACATTCAGCAGAACAATACATTTGTCAAAGTTCTTCGCAATAAGTTCAATATTTGCACGCTCTACGTCAGACAAATAATACTCACCTTTGTCAATTGCACGGTCTGCACCCTCGCCGGATACACGGCTGACCGTGTAAAATGCTGTTGATGTTCCGTTTGCTTTTGCAGCATCCATGTCCGCCTGGGTCAGCGGCTGGTCTATCGCCAGAAAACTGTCGGCTCCGCCGAAGCTTCCTTTCTGGTAAGTTACATAATCGTTGGACTGCTTTTCTTCCGCTGCCTGCGCTTTCTTTGCCTCAAAGGTTTTCAGATAACTGTTCCACCAGGTTTTGTTGCTGACCTTGTAGGCGGATGTCAGTGCGTCGTACACCGTAACCGTATATCTGTTGTACACATCACCGGAACCGGTACCGCCCTTAATGGAAGCATAGCTTCCTGTGCCGAAAAGTGCAGCCGGCTTTCCTTTTGCCAATGGAAGTGCACTGTCCTCATTTTCCAAAAGAACCATACCCTCTAATGCCGCTTCCTTGGAAAGCTGCGCATTGCGCGTCTCACGTTCTGATGTCTGATTGGTGTTTGCGGCAACACCGGTGACAGAGCTTCCTGCAACCATGGAAGCCGCCAATGTAATTGCCGTCAGTTTTGCAAGTTTCCTGTTCATTTGTTTTCCTCCCTTACGTTTTAACTGTACACTATCCTACCGTTTTGAAGGTTGAAAAACTACTCTTTCTCCGTCAAAAGTTGTTCTTTTTCCGTTTTTATCCATTCATCAAGCTGTGCCTGAACCTCACGCACCAGCTCTTTGCTGCCCGCATCCCGCAGCTTTTGACGAAATTCCGCCAGATATACATCCGTATCACACAGTCCCACCTCAAGAAGAGGGGTATATTCATCCACAATCTGCTTCAGCGCCGCAATATCCGCCGTGATCTTATTTTTATCCAGCCAGAACCCGTACGCGCCGGACAGTTTCGCAGAAGCTTTAAATTCCTCAAAATCCTCCTCCAAATGCTCAGACATACCATGCCATATACCGGCCTTCGGTGTATTAAACCGCCACTTGGCAGAGTAGGAATATCCAACATTGTCTGACTCCACACCTTCCGGAAAATCAAAGCTTCCATCGGGCAATGTCACATAATGCATACCCTCAACACCGTAAAGAATTAAATTTAAAACGTCCTCATCATAATATAAGAGATTCAGCACTGCAACAGCCTCCCTGGGATATTTCGTCTCAGCAAAAATACTCCATACCGTAATCCAGTCATCCTCCGTATCCAGGACCGGCTGACTGTCAAAAGGTACGATAAGTACCTCCTCTTCATAAATGCTCTCATCATACTGAGTCTCGTCCGGTTTGATAACACATTCTGTGGCAAACGCTTCACCTGCAATCACCTGCATTTTACCTGTCTCAATATTTGTCAAAACATCTTTAGCCAGATATCCTTTTTTCTGCCAGCGCTCCGCAAGTTTCACCCTCTCCTCATAAGCCTCCGACTCATATAGATTACAGACTTCATTTCCGTTCTCCTCATACAAAATGCCTGAGAGGCACCCATCCAGAATATCTCCGATCGGTTCCCGCTCAATCACTGCATTTCCCCTCTTTTCCAAAGCCCAGCAAATCACATTCGGTTCCTTTTCTTTTATAATTTCAAAAAACGGCTCCAGATCCTCAGGCCTGTGAATTTTCGAAACGTCCATCTGATACTTTTCCACATAGGAACGATTCAGGATCACGCCATTGCTGTGAAGATCACTTAACGGCTTGGGAATCCCGTACACTCCATTCTGTTCATCCTCCCGCAGCGCGGCTTTCTCGTCGAGTATCTCCTGCAGCATGGAAGCCTCCTCAAGATATTGCTCCATATTCAGCAAAAGCTGTTTGTCCCTGTAGGATTCAAATTTATCAAAATAAATATTAACGATATCTACCTCCATCTGACGGTTCTTATAGTAACTGTTCCCATCTGATGTATTGCGTCCAGTCCGCACAAGCTGCGCACGCACGCCGATTTTTTTCTCTGTTAATTCTCCTAACCGTTCATTGACTGCATCCAGATCTTCATTCATCCCTATCCCATCGGAAATACCAATGTTTACCACAGGCACCTCTTTTGCCCCATAGTCCGCCGTCTGCTTCCCCCTGCATCCGGTCAATATCAGAACAAATAAAACGCTCCATAAAAATCTACCTGATATCACATGACTTTTCATAAAGATTTTCTTCCTTTCTCATTGTAAATACGTTAAAATAAAACCGTCAGCGTTTTCACACGGAGGTCACATAAATATATGAAAAAGCTTCTTTTTAAATCTGTCACAAAAAATCGGCTGTTCTTCCTTTACCTTATCACTTATATTCCGCTGCTTCTGTGCATCCTGGCCGGCAGCGAATACGGAAAACACCTGTTGAAACAGCAAAGTATACATTATAATCATAACACCATTTCCCTGCAGCTTGCAACAGTGGATACTTCCCTGAGTCACATTTCCAATTACCTGTCCTCTTTTCTGCTGGATGAAAAAAATTATCAAAATCTGCTTTCCGCAGAAGAGGATTTTACAGAGCAGACGGCCATCCTGGACAATTTTACACAGTACCTCGGTACCTACAGCGGCTGCAGCAGTCTGTTTTTCTATCTGCCAAAGCAGGATATTCTGATTCTTCAGACCAGTAATTATGACTCCTATCCGGAGCGCCAGGCAATGAGGCAGTATATACGGCAAACCTGTCTTGAAAAAAACCTTCCGGTACAGACGCCGCAGATCCGCGGCTGGTCCTTCCTGAAAATCCAGGATAAAAGTTATATGATGGAGCTAATGGAATACCGCAACGTCTACGTCGGTTCCTTTGCGGCAGGGGAATATGTTTTCTCGGAGCTCCGGCAGCTTACCGAAAGTACAAAAGGTATGCTGCTCTTATCCGACCAGGCCAAAGAGGAAGAGCTTCTTTTCGGAACAGGCGCTGTTGACCAGAGTGATTGTGTGGTGATCCCTGTGGATTCAAAACAGAATCATTACCGCATCCTGCTGTGTATCCCGGAAGAATATGTGCTGGGGGCGTTTTCCTGGTTTCACTATGGTATTCTTGCCTTGTTTGCTGTCACGCTCCTGTTTCTTGCCATTACATTGATCGGCACCTGGAAGCAGATGGTCTCCCCCGTCATCCGCATGATCTCGGCCATGCGTGCTGTACAGGAAGGGGATTTCAGTACCAAGCTTCCCATTCCGGACACCGGAGATGAATTTGCCGAGCTGACTGAGACCTTCAACTATATGATAAGCCGCATCCATGATTTAAAGCTTCAGATCTATGAGGAGAAGCTGAATCAGGTCTACGCAGAGCTTCAATATCTTACTCTGCAGATCAAGCCTCACTTTTTCCTGAATTGCTTGAATCTGATCTACAGTCTGGGGCTTAGCGGCCGGTCCGAGCTGGTAGCTGATTTTTCTTCCACGTTGATGAAATATTTCCGTTATCTTTTTAAAAGTTCAAACAGCATGGTCTCCTTAGATCAGGAACTGGCTCATATGAAAAATTATCTGCATATTCAGCAGATACGTTTTCAGAATGATTTGATATCTGAATTTGAAATTGAGGAATCAGCAGGAAATATGATGATACCAGTTCTCACCCTCCACACTTTTGTAGAAAACACATTCAAACATGCTTACCGCGATACCCAAAATATGCTGCTGCGGATTACTGCAGAGGTTACAGAAAAAAACGGAAGTACCTATCTGCTTCTTTGTATCGAAGACAATGGAACCGGATTTTCCGAGGATGCACTTGCAAAACTCAACCGGGACCCGGAACCTGCCGTCGCACAGCAAAGCGGAAAACATATCGGTATCGCAAATGTGAAACAGAGATTGCGGTACATTTACGGCAGTGACGTCTGTCTTACCTTTTCAAATCGTTCAGAAGGCGGCGCCAAAATCACTCTGAAACTTCCGCAGAAACAAACCATTACGACAGAAAATGTGTGACCCGACCGTCACCTGCTTATAAATGCCGCAGCGTCCGCGGCAGAATGGAGAATACTATGAATTTACTTCTTATAGACGACGAAGCTTTTGCATTGGAGGCACTTCAAAATGCAGTTGACTGGAAATCTCTTGGCATTGACCAGGTGTTTTCCTGCACTAACATTTCCACTGCCAGAGAAATGTGCATCCAGGAAGAGATAAATCTTATGATATGTGATATTGAAATGCCAAACGGCACCGGTATGGAGCTCGCTGACTGGGTATCAAAAAATCTGCCGGATACTCTGATCCTCTTTTTGACCTGCCATTCCGAATTCAGCTACGCAAAGGAGGCTATACAATACCACGCATTTGCCTATCTGCTCAAGCCCTTCGATATTGACGAACTGAGCAGCACTGTCCGCGATGCGATACAGCAGATTACTGTCAAGCAGAAACTGCAGAGGTCCCGCGCCGCTGCCGCCCAGCCCACGGAACGTCTTCTGGCAGCAGAGCACTTCTGGCAGCAGCTCGTAAGAGGTACTTACCAGAACAGTGATGCCAATTATATTGACTGGGATTCCAACAGAAAAGGCGTATTTTTTGACCGAAACGTCTTATATGTGCCGGTGCTGTTCTATATCGTATCCATTCCCTCACCGGACATTGATCTCGGTATCCTCTCTTACTGCATCAAAAATGCTGTAAATGAACTGTTTTTAAGCAACGGTGAATGTCCGCCTGCTATCGAGCTGGAACCTCGTTATTTTCTGGCATTGGTCCCTGCCGACGCTTTTAAAGACAAAAATGCCTGGCAGACAAACTGCAGCCAGTTAAGCCAGTTCTTTGCCCAGAAATTTCAAATATCTCTGCAGATACTTTCAGGAAACGAAACCGACTATGTATCCCTGCCAAAGCAGGCTGAACTTTTAAAAAATCAGGCCGATTCTGCACTGCAGAACATTGAAGATATCGATGAAACCGAAAAATCGGAGCTGATTGTGAAAAAAATTATGACACTGGTAAAAAAGAATAAAACCATAACCAGAGAAGAGCTGGCCGGGCAAGTATTTTTAAGCCCTGATTACATGGCCAAGATTTTTAAAAAAGAGACGGGTAAAAAAATCAGCGACTACCTCTCGGAGGTAAAGCTTGAAGAAGCAAAGTACCGCCTGTCCGAGACAAATCAGAGCATCAGCCAAATTGCCTCTTCACTGGCGTACTCTAATTTTTCCTATTTTTCCAGAATGTTCAAAACGGAGACAGGGTTATCTCCCGGAGAATACAGGAAAAAATACCGCAAAATCCCATAAAATCCGCGCAGGGACCTCAAGATCCCTGCAATGCCGGATTATTTTTTATTATGAAAAGAACCATCAGATCCTTTTCCTATAAATCTTTTCCGCCCAATTAAGCAGCGCATACAGCAGCATGGCAATGATACACAAAATGACGATGGACATGATGACCCAGTCAAGTTTGAATACCTGCGACCCATATATAATCAAGTACCCAAGTCCCTGCCTTGCTCCGATAAACTCCCCAATCACTACCCCCACCAGGCACAGTCCAATATTCACTTTCATAATACTCAAAATATTGGGGATGGTCCCCGGCAGCACTACCTTAAACAACGTATCTTTCTTCTTTCCTCCCAGCGTGTAAATCAGCTTTTCCTTATCCGGCGATACCTCCGTAAAGCAGGTATAGAGATTCAGAATCGTGCCAAACACGGCTACAGACATTCCGGCAATAATAATTGTCTTTATATTTGCTCCCAGCCATACAATCAGCAAGGGGGCCAATGCTGATTTCGGCAGACTGTTCAGCACTACCAGATAGGGCTCCAAAATTTTTGACACCACCGGAAGCATCCACAAAATCACCGCAATGACAATCCCCACGACAACCACCAGCGCAAAGCTCACCAGTGTCTCCATCAGCGTTACTCCGACATGAATAAAAATACTCCGATCCATCACCATATCCCGAAGCGTTCGAATCACACGACTCGGACTGCTGAAAATAAAGCTGTCAATCCATTCAAATTCTGCTGCCGCTTCCCATAAAATTAAAAATGCTGCAAAAATAAGTATTCTTGCAGATGCTATGGTGCGCTCCCGGCGTTTCAGACATTTCACATACTCTTTTTGACATGCGGAAACCTCAGACATGATCGTTCAGCTCCTTCCAGATGACATTAAAATAATCTTTAAACTCCGGTGCATTTCGTGCGCCCATTGGCGTGCGTTTTTCCATTTGAAAGGAAACCGGTACAACCGCCTGAATGTGCGCTGGCCTTCTCGTGAGTACAATCACTCTGTCCGCCATGCTGATTGCCTCAGACAAATCATGCGTCACAAGAATTGCTGTTTTCTGTTCCTTTTTGATGATATCAAATATATCCTCACACACCTCAAGCCTTGTCTGATAATCCAGTGCCGAAAACGGTTCATCTAAAAGCAGAAGCCGCGGTTCCAGTGCAAGCGTACGGATAAGCGCTGCCCTCTGCCGCATTCCGCCGGAAAGCTGAGAAGGACGTACATGCTTAAAAGCAGAAAGTCCATAGGTATCCAGCATTTTCTCCACCCTCTCTATATTATCCAGCGTCCGTTTTTTCTGGATATCCAGCCCTAACAGTACATTGCTGTAGATATCGCGCCATTCAAACAGATAATCCTTCTGCAGCATGTACCCGATATCCGTTTTCGATTCCTTCACCGGCTTTTCATTTAACAAAATGCTGCCGCTCTCCGGCTTTAAAAGGCTGCAGATGAGCGACAGAAGTGTCGATTTGCCGCACCCGCTTGGCCCTACAATTGCAATAAACTCTCCTTCCTCCACCTCAAAAGAAATATCTTCCAGCGCCGGAATCTCGCCCTCCATGCTATGATAAGCGTAACTGACATTTTCCAGTTTCAACAAAGATGACATGGTTGCCTCCTTATTTCTCTGATAATTTATCCTATGATTTTTGCCGGAATGCGTGTATGGCAACAGAAAAATTCCCGCGGCATAGGTGGTATGCCGCAGGAATTTTATAAAGTATGAGAATCAGCTATTTTTATTATACTCATCCTTCTCTACACTCAGTTATTTTTTAATTCACTTTTGCCTTTACCTTGGCAGAAAAAGCACTTCTGTATATTTTCTTTCCTGCTTTCTGTACCGCTTTTATTTTATAATAGCAGGTTTTTCCTTTCGTTACCCTGTTGTCCTTATAAACGGCTTTCTTTTTGACAGTTGCCACTTTCTGATATTTGCCATTTTTCTTTGCAGAACGGTAAACTTCATAGCTGACTGCCTTGGTCACCTTTTTCCAGCTTAATTTTACCGCATTTTTCGAAGCCTTTGCTTTTACTTTAGACGGCCTGTCAAGCTTGGCCTTTCTCTTGACAATCTTTGAGAAATCACTGTACTGCTTCTTTGCTCCATTATTCTTACAGGTCCTGATCTTATAATAGTAAGTCTTGCCTTTTTTCACACGTTTATCCGTATAAGAATTTTTCCCACCGCTTACCTCTGCAATTTTGCCAAAGGTTCCGCTCTTTCCTATTTTGCGGTAAATCTCATAACTATTTGCACCGCTTACCTTCTTCCAGGAAATCCGGATTGCTGCCGCACCTTTTCCGGATGTCTTTACATCCGTCGGTACTCCGGGAACAGAACCGTCTTCAACTACTGTAACTGTACATTTTGCCTCATAATTTCCATCCTCTGCCATGGCAGTAATGACAGCAGTACCGACTTTCCTGGCTGTAACTTTTCCATTTTCATCTACTGCCGCAACACTGCTGTCGCTTGTTGCCCATTTTACGTGCTGATTGCTCGCATTCTCCGGAAGGACCGCTGCCGTCAGCACCTTGCTCTCTCCAGCCTTCATCAAAATAGCGGATTCGCTCAGTGTAATTCCGGCAGCGGGTGTCAGTTCACGCACCAGCTTTGCATCACACCAGTTAAAATATGTCGGCTGATAATTGGTTCCGGGCTGTGGATTGGCTACTGAAGTTCTAAGAACAACTTCCCTGGCACCTTCAACATCCACTGTAATATTTACCGGATTCTGCTCCTCCTCAGCGCCGTTCATATTCACGATACCAGAAGCCTTCACTTCACCGTCAACCAAAACTTCATACTGGATATCTGCAACCTTATATACCACAAGACCATCGTCGATCGGTGACTGCCCTGATGTCGGCCCTGCAGTAATCTGCAGAGAAGTATATTTATATCCGCCTGTGTATCTTGAAACATCAAAGGTGAGTTCAGATCCCTGAATAACACCGATTCCTTTGCTGTAATCTGCATAGGTACGATTATAATACGGAAGTCCCGGTGCCAGCGGCGTTGCTGTGCAAAGGCGCAGAGCCGTTCCATTTGCTGCTAGGTCAAGCGCTATTGTCTGGTCGCCAGACGACTTATAAGCCATGTCACTTAAATATTTGTCAACGCGCACATTTATCTGTATCTCATAAATTTCTGTCAGCCCTTCGTAGTTTGCTTCAATGACAGCTTTTCCCGGCAGTTCCTTCGGAAGCGTCACCGTTACCTCTGCTCCCTTTACAGGTGTTGCTGATATGGTCGGAAGCGCCTGAATGCCTTTATCTGCGTAATCCTCATAATCCAGATAAATCGTATAATCCTTGCAACCTTTTGCATATCCGGCAATCTGCTCACCATCCACCTGAATATCGCTCACAAAGGCCGTCGGAACATTGCTGTCAAGATATTTCTCACGGATTGTCTTATCATCCGGATAAATCTCCCCGCTCTTTGCCTGAATTGGCGCAAAACCTACCGTATAACAATAAGACGTACCTGATTTAACTGTCTGCATCACATAATCTGCAAGAAGCGACTGACCAATACCGTTCATATAGTAATCAAGCTGAACGACCGTGGTGCCATTTCCTTCTGCCTTCTTTGATGCAAATATCTCATCCAGCTCATAGTCATGCGTTGCCTTATCCAGCTCATCCGTTGTATATGGAAGCACACTGGTATCCATCAGACTATCAGAATGGAACAAAAGTCCTTTTCCTTCATCATTTGTAACTGCAACCCAACGCACATCGGAACGGTTTCCGGATTCACTCGGTTCAATATACGGGAAATACTGCTCCTGAACTGTGCTCTCATAAATGCCTGCCGGATAATTCAGGTTTCTGTCCCTGTAGTTCTCACTCTCGCCTCTTCCGAAGTATTTTACATATTTGAAGGAATCCGGCATTTCTACCTGAAGTCCAATAACCTTAGGCGCTGTAATCGCTGCCGGCAGAGTCAAAGTAGGCGTAACATAGACACTTCCATCTCCATTGATCACATAACGTACTGCGTAGCTGCAATCCACTCCATTTACAGTCATGGATATATCAACATCTACTGCAGCTCTCTTCTTATTCTCAGTATTAACTGCAACACAATCGATCTTCCAGCCGTTGAGAGCTTCTCTCCAGTAGGTGGTACTGTTTACATACCCTGCCATATAACCTTCTGTATACATATACATCAGCATAGACTGTACAGGTCGATACAAATCCGCCGTCAATGAAGACGAGAACATTTCATCTCCGTCTACCTGATAAGAGACGATCTCACCTTTCTCTTTGTCAAAGGTAAGCACTACCTGACCATTCCTGGCGGACAACTTAAGGAGGCTGTCACTTTCCTCTATTTTCAGATCATCCATTGCCCTGGTATCAACTTTTGCCTTTGTCTCTGAGATCAGTTCAAACTGCTCGGAAGCTACCCGGTCGCCATAAATAACAACCGTATCTCTGGAGGTATCATTTGCATCATACAAAACTTCTTTTGCCCATTCCGGGGCATTTTTATAGGTAAAGGACAGATTGAGGAATACCTCGTCACCTGCCTGTATGCCTATAGCTTCAAGCGCTCTTTTGTATGCATTGCCAAGCTCCACAGTGGCTGATGCATAATCAACACCGCCTTCTGCATTAAAGGTATAACCAGGCTCCAGAGACACCTCCGTTTTTCCGGACGCTGCGGATGTACCGTTTTTCTGGATTTCCCAGTTCAGGTCAAACTCATTTAAGTTGGTAAACTGATACAGGTTTTTAAGGTGAATGATTCCTTCCTTCAAATCTTCTTCACTTGCCGTAATTTTTATCTGCTCATATACATTCTTCAAATCGGAGGCTTCCGGCTTAAAATATCCATCTGCATCAATGACACCGTCACAGCAGCCTGAACCGAAGTTAGAACCGAGATGGCCGGTTCCCCAGTCATTTCCATAGCCTGCATATGGTTCCTTAATACCATCTCCATCCGTATCCACATAAGTATAAACAGACATGTCCTTCCACAGCCAGATAAATCCGCCGCAGTAATTGATATAATCCTCCTCAAATCCTGTCGCAATATAGGTATCATAAAAACCGCCTCGTCCGTTTACCTGCGTATGGGCAAATTCCGTCTGAAATACCGGACGCTTTTCACTCTCGAGCATAGCCTTCAGCAGCGCACTGCTTCGATATCCCGTAGGGCTGAAAGTAGCTTTGCTGTTAGAATCATAATACTCCGCATACTGGGCATATCTGGTTGTATCATATTGTTCTACCCAATTAAACAGATCATTAAAAATTTCTCCTGTTCCGGCCTCATTTCCCAGAGACCATATAATCACGCCTGGCTGATTTTTATTTACAATAACATTTGCTTTTTCACGTTCGATACAGGCATCCTTCCACTCTTCTCTTTCACCCGGAATACCATAGTCACGGACACCATGGCTTTCCAGATTGGACTCTGACATCATATAGAGTCCATAACGGCTGCAAAGCTCGAACCAGGCAGGATCATTTGTATAATGTGAGGTTCTGACAGCATTTACATTCAACTGCTTCATCTGAGCGGCCTCTTTTTCCATTTTTTCCACGGATTCATAATTTCCCGTTTCTACGTCATTCTCATGGCGGTTTACCCCTCGGAAGTATATCTTCTGTCCGTTCACTGCAAGATACTGAAGTCCGCTCCCTGCATCTGTCAGTACTTCAATCTCACGAAAGCCAAAATTGCAGCTATGAGCTTCCACTTCCGTTCCTTGCTCACTTTCCAGACTGAGAACTACATTGTAAAGATTGGGATACTCCGCAGACCATTTCTTCGGATTCTTGACTTCAACGGTTTTTGTCAGCACAATTTCATCGTCCAGCGCATAATCCCCGTTCTTTTCCAGCTCCTCCTTTGACACCGTCCCGCCGTCTACATAAAAACTTGTTACCAGCGCATCTCCATCATAGAGATATGCTTTTACCTTATAGCCTTCCAGTGAAGTTTTGCTGTAGCTGTGCAGGTAAGTCTTTATTGTCAGCTTCGCATCCTCATAATTTTCATCCAGATCCGCAAAAATCGAATAATCACGAATGGACGCCGAAGCATCTGTACTGAAAAGGTACACATCCCGGTAAATACCGCTCATGCGAAGCATATCCTGATCCTCCAGAAAGGCTGCATCTCCATATCGGTATACCTCTACTACCACCTCGTTTTCTGCACCATAATTTACAAAACCAGTGACATCAAACTGTGCCGCAGCCGCACTGTCTTCGCTGTAGCCCACATAGCTGCCGTTGACCCACACATAATAAGCCGTACGTACACCGTTGAAGCACAAAAATACTTCACGCCCCTGCCAGCTCTCTGAGACTGTAAAACTGCGCTTATAGGTTCCCACAGAGATGGCATCCTCAGGTACATAACCTGACGTTGCCTGCTCTTCGTTTGTACCGCCTTCCCAGGTAACTCCCTGGCCGCTGTAGGCAGTGGCATCATATTTGAAATTTCCCCGCTCATCCACCACTGTCTGCCAGCTTCGCGGCACATCAATGGAATCCCACTCAATTCCCTGGGCATACTCTGTTCCGTGAAATGCCTTCGGATCCAAAATGGGCTCTGTCTGAATCGCTTTTTCGGCCACCTTGTCTGCAAAATGAAAATCCCACGTGCCATTCAGATTTTTCACATATTCCGAATCGACACGATAGCTTCTCTTTGCAATATCCTCCTGCGCCATTTTAAGTGCTTTCGCTCCATTCACATACGGAACCGTCGTCACATGAAACGGCTCTCTGTTTTCCTGGAAAATTTCCGAATTACCGTTCCAATAAGTGTTTCCATAGTCCTCTGCATTAACTGTCGATTCCGCAAAGGAGATCGGCGCCGCAGACAATGATATCCCCGCTGCAAGCAGCAGTGCAGAGATACAAATCTTCGTGTACTTCTTCAGTTTCATAGTAAAAAGCTCCTCTCTAAAAATATATATTTATTG